>UEXM01002276.1_pt1 | contig 14024 bp, 13 predicted proteins | sample 1796661 | NCBI WGS metagenome assembly UEXM01 (sample SAMEA4772469, study PRJEB27181) | metagenome | reverse complement strand
GTGCCCACAAAAATGAGAAGGTTGAATCAATCGTAGACGGCTTCGACGATGACATACGTCCGTTCTAAAGACGCGTCGCTTACATTTTATCTTTCGTTCCACCCTCGCCTTTGTGGTGGGGGTGGTTTTTTTGCTCAAGGTATGGTTCCGGTTGGGGGAGGGTTGTCCTGAACCGAGACCCCAGTGGCGCTCATCATATCGATTCCCTTTACTCCAAACAGTCCAGCCAGAATCACAAGTATGACTACGAGTGTTTGTGGGGTCAGCAGGCTCTGGACCCACCTTTGTTTCTCAAGAGTGGCTTCTGCTTCTTGGAGTTCCCTTTCGGCCCTGTACTTGCGGGACTCTTCTGCCCGCTTTTCGTCGGCGGATGCTCTGGCTTTCATGATGTCTTTAAGCTCTAACTGTGACGTGCATAGGGTATTAAATCTTTCTTTCTGGCGCTCTTCTTGGTGGTCTAGCTTTAGCGCGAGTTTGCTGGTGTCAACTTTCAGGGTGTTCACGTCCCCCTCTAGACTGGCAATACGCTTTCCTTGTATTGTTACAGTATCTTCTAGGTTCGTCATTCAGCACTCTCCAGCCACTCTTGAACGCCTGTTATGTTTAGGCTTGCTATATGCACAGCACGCTTAGAGTATATCCTGTTTGTCCATGTTTGTGTTACCTTGGATGCCCAGTCGGGTCCTGGGTTTAGAACTTCGCGTAATGGGCCTATGTCATTCCATCCTGCTCCGTCAATTGAATCGTTTGCCTCGAGCGTGAGTATCTTTCCCTCTTCGTTTTCTGCGAGTACGATAAGGCTGTGTCCGCCCGAGCTCGTAAACCACTGAACAAGCCAAGGCCCCGCACCGGGCTGCGGGCTCCCGGTCCCCCATTCCAAGATAACGCTTGGCCCCCAGTTCGGTATAGACCCGTCATCACTTGTAGACACCATCCACTTGGACCATTGGTCGCCGGAAAATCGAACCCCGTCAAATGCTGCGGACAGTAGCCAAGAGGTGAAAAGAACACAGTTTGTCGTCTCTGTTCCGATCCTTTTTAACGATACCCCCGGAGGGTTGCTGGGGCACTGAGCACCAGATAGCTGATACGTTTGCGTAATAAAGTTGGGAAACAGCCTTGAAACTTGGCTCATGGGGACTTCAGCGCCCGTCGTCGAGTTTGATTCAAGGCTTGCCCAAGTCGCGCTGCCCACGACCCCGTCAGCAAAAAGTCCGCTGGCTGCTTGAAATTCTTTTACGTTTTTTTCTGTACCAGAACCAAAGACACCGTCAATCGATGTCTTGATTCCGTGTTCGTTTAAAAGAACTTGGCAGTATGAAACATCTTCTCCTTGAGACCCTTTTTTAATAACGCTTAACATTGTGCCCTCTCGTTAGTGCGTATATCAGATCAGGCCTTGCTGTATCTAGAGATTTTTCTTTTTAGCGCATCCTTACGCCTGCTCCCCTTTTGCCTAGATCCCAAGCCGCCATCTTTATCGGGGTCTTTGTTTCCCATGTTTTCTTTTGCAGAAATCACAGCAGTACCTCCGCCGTGATTATTGATTCCGCCTTTGTGGTGTACATGCTGGTCTTCAGGGAGGTCTCGGCCCATCTCTTTCTCTGTGTCCCTGCGAGATTTGTTTCTTTGCGCACGATCCTTCTTGGCCTCATCGCTTGAATGAAACTTTCGATATTCATCGTCGTAGTCTCTCTTACTCTTCGGCATCGTCTCTACCAATTTTTCCTTCGGCCTTAAGTCGATCATAAACCTTCTGCACAACAGGACGAAGTGTTCCACGAGCAATTGCACGGAGAAAAATCCCGTCCACTGCTTCCAACGCGATAGACACAACCATGGGCAGCCCAGTCCAAGTAAGGAACTCGTCGGCGTGCTCACTCAGGTCATCAATGACCTCGAGCATCTTTTCCTCTCCGGGCAATAAGTCTCCTGCAATCTCCAAAATCAATGGCTCTGCAAGCTCTTCCAGCTTGTCCATTTTGATACCTAAGAACGGCCCCCGATTCTCGCGCCGGACAGCACGTCGCTCTTTGCGGAGCTCTCGCTTTTTGTCGGGGGTAAGTGTCTGTCTCTCTTCTTTGCTTAATAATGGCATGCCAATCTCCTACTTTGAATTACTTACTTTTTGTTAAGGCCTGTTTTAGCGTACTGCTTGCCCTTGGCTGCGGTCCTTCTTTTTGCTTCGTTTGCTCGAGCAAGCTTTCTTCGACCGGCTGGAGTAGACTTCATGCGCTTTATCTTCGCTGCTGGCTGATAAACCTCTCCGGTGGCATCAGGGCCCTGCGTGCTGGGCTTGCCGCTTGCGGTTCGCCAATTTTGCTCACCCCATCTTTTTAGCGATCTTTGATCTTCAGTAAGGGCCATCAGTCTCTGTACCCCCCGCCCTTGCGCCTGTACTCCTTAGCCATGGCCTGCGCCTTACGGGCACTCCATTGATTAGCCTTTCCATACTTACTGCCTCTTAACAGCCTGTTCTTGATGGCTTCTCTAAGCTTTGGCTTGGTATATTTTCCACGATTACTTTCACTCATCTTACCACTTCACCTTGTCAGCCCAGTACGCTGCAGAACAAGCGCCCTTAGCAATGTTTTTCCTATGACGTGACTTGAAGCTTTTTCTTTTCTTACGCATCTTATCGGACTCACCCTTCTTCGCTTTGCCCGCAGTTTTTGCGCCCTGCTCTCCAAAACGGATCACCTTGAGCTTGCCGTCACAGTTCGCTACAACAACGTGCGACTTCTTTGGGTGACCGGGAGTTCTCTTTGGCTTACCTACTCCGGAGACACCAATCCTTTTTAATAGGGCGGCCCTTCGCTTGGCATCCGCCGCTTTCATATCAGCCCCTGGCTAGGGTGCCCTTGAAGGCCCCCTCCCTGCGTGGCGTGACCTTGAGGCTCGGAGCCACCTCCTCCGGGTGCCGTCACTACACAGTCTGCATCGGTGTTAGTAGATCCATCGATAGCGAGGTTGATTGTATACGTGCCTACAATGTCTGGCGTGAAGGTAAAAGTGGAGGTCCCGATACCCGCCAAGCCACCGTTTTGCAAAGCGTAAATAGTAGAAACCTCACTAGTTGAAAGGGTCCTTGACCAAATCGCTAGTTCGTCGATAGTCTGCTCTCCATTGCCGTACGTCCCTAACTGACTTGCAAAAAAGTCATTCGCCAAGCCAGTTAGTGCCGATGAATGCGCTTGAGTGTCCACTTCGCTTCCGTTCAGGTAGCCGGTAATCGTTGACCCATCCCAAGTAAATACAATGTGATTCCAGTCACCCGGAGTAACCGTAAGGTCTACAAAGTCAGTGGTGTAAACGCCCACAAAAAACCGAATCGTTGTAGCGTTTAACCAAAAAGCCCCAAACCCCTCACTCCAAGTAAAAGCGTTAGACGCACCCACAATTGCATCAAAGACTGATGGAGTCCATGCCGCATCACCTTTGAGCCAAAGGCTGATACTAAAATCCGCAGAAATAAAGGTCGACGCAGCACCAAAATTTATGTTGTCAGCTACACCAAACTGATATGCTTGTGCGCCGACTTTACCGGCAACTAAACTAGCACCTGTGACCGTACCGTTACGGCTATTACCAGAGGTGTCGTTAGCATTACCCTCGAAATGCCAAAGACCCTGATTATTCGTCATATCAATCGGGGATGTCGCTTGGCTATCCGGAAAAGGAACAGGTGCATTGTCAAAGGGTGCCCTAAGAGGAGAACCCCCCGGTACGGACACCCATCTCCATTGGTAGTATTCAACAAGCGTAGATGCAGACCCGTCGAAGGTTGCGGGAGAACCCGGAGTTCCTGTAATATCAGGCACAATAGCGGCAGGGGGAGGTACACTATGAACCACGCTCATAAACATACCGTGTAGACGACCATTCTCGGCATTTACTGTATGGACGATGCTGGCAAATTGCCCGTGTAATCTGCCATTTTCGGAAGCCACTGTATGAACCACGGAGGCGAATTGTCCACGGAGGGTAGACGGGCCTATAAGGTCGCGTAATGAGTTCGAATTCGTGTCTCCCTCGGTGTATATTTCGAGGATTTCGCTAACGGCTAGGGTTCGATTCCATATTGCAAAGTCGTCTATTTTGTCGGCCCATCGCTCATTAAAGCTACCGTGGTTGCCTAAAGATGCCACTCCGCTTGAGCCGGTCCAGCTTGAAGGAGTACACTGCCCAACATATGCACCATCGATGTAAAATCGGACAATTCCCCCGCTGTCTCGCGTGGCTGCGTAATGGTGCCAGCCGGTGTAGCTAGCTGCGCTTATAGTCACTCCGGACCCTGTAAAAGTATTATTTGACCAAACGCCTAACTCGTCAGTGTTGCTGATGAGCATATGATACGCGCCGCTCGTGCCCCCCAGATTATTTGTGCAGAGAGCCCGATATCCAAACCCGTCTAGGTCAAACCCCCACCCTGCAACTGTCCATGTGCTTACGTCTGGAGTTATTGAAATAGTTACGTCGTCGCTATCGCTACTGTATTCCCAACAGTTTCCAAACAAACCAGAAACAATACTAATTGACGACGGTGTTCCTGTTCGACTTCCCCATGAATCTGCGAAATCTTCACACTGGTAGTATGCAATCAGGTTTTCGGATAATACCGGCATGTTACACTACTTCGTACTTGACGTTGATCGTACTTGAACCCGTTAGTCCTGTAGAAGTGCTGTAAGCGTAGGTTGTGTCTGCTTGGTCTGGAGTAACCGTGGCCCCGTCGGTGTATGCTCCACCACTGTCTCGGATGCTGGCGAACGCTTGGAGGTTAGTCCCTGATGAGAAGGTGTGATTTGTGCCTCCCCGCACGATTCCGGGGGTTAGCCCCAGCTCCGTTGCCAATACCGCCTGTGTAACTACATTATCACCGCTGCTCGGCGTGGCCTCTTGGGTGTAAGTAGCGTTGTCATAAGTCCCAGCAGTGACTCCTATGTTGGTGGCCCCAGTTGAGGGAGCCCATGTGCCTACGGTAGAGGTGTCGGCACTAGGGGCTACCCTTGTTACGAAAACGGGCGTGGCAGCATCGGCTTCGCTCGTGCCAGTATCGTATCCAATAACTTGGGCTGTTAGGGCCAAAGTATCCGAAAACCCACCGCTTTCAATCTTGGCCTGTGTTTCGGTTCCCGTTGGGCCGGTGCTATCGCTTCCCGTCGCAACTTGTATACCATCAATAAAAAACGTCGCGGTAGCCGTACCGGGAGTCGTTACACCAAAATCATAAGAAATGCACAGATAATGCCAATTCTCAAGCGTCAACAAAGACGTCCCGGCTTCAAAATCGTCAACGATGCAACTCACCACCCCCGTCGAAGCATTTTTTATCATCATAAACGCTTGCATATCGCCGGGGTCTGCGACACCCTTTACTTTTATCAAAACAGAGTTGAAGTCGGAATCCCAAGTCGTTTTCGCCTTGACCGCAGCAGCTGCTCTTCCGGCACCGGGAAGGATTCCGGGGAAGACTATAGTCCTCTCCGACGTGGTTCCCCAGCTATATTTGGTTCCGGGGTACGATGCGTAAGAGTACACATTATCGGCCCCTGTGTATGCAGCCTGTACCGCGAATGATTTGGGAAACACGAAGCCCATATAAGTCAAAAGAATTGACCTCCCCTCACTACCAAATGCCCAACTCCATACGACTGCCATTTTAAACCCCCTGAATTAAGCCTGGATAATCCGTATTTACTTCCTCGGCGGTCTTTTCTTCCCAGCCGGATAGCGCGTCCTGACTCTCTGGACAGTCTAACACGTAACGACTCGGGACAATCTCTCGATCTAATTTAAGTGTATGAATGCCCGGTTTTATATCACTCGATGCGCGAACAATAGTGCCGTTGTCATCTTTGCAGTAGAAATAAATTCCAGACTCTGCGTCCTTAATCGTTGGGACATAATAATAAGCCATCATTTTCTCCTATGAGTGACGAACAAATGTTACAGAGCCAACCGTTAAGTTGCCGTCAGAGTAAACTAGGGCCGAGGCCCAGAGTCCGCTTACCTGCTCGACGCGAGTACAGTACCGCCTAGGCACATTTGGATTTGCCGTGCCATTGACGTTGTCTAAGTCAATCTTCAGGAGGTACTCCTGTGCGCTGCTGATCCCTGTGGCCGTATCAATATTGTCAACCATAAGACTGCCCCAGTCCGTAGGAACGGAAACAGACGGGGACTCCTTGTCAGAAAATCGAAACTTGACGTACAAGAAGGCTGCTGCACCATTTGATGCGACATCAATAAATACATCGAGTTTCTGAACTCCTCGAACGAGCACAGCACTTGTCTGGGCCAGCGCGGTAGATTCCGCAGTTACTGGATCAGCAACGTTAGGAATGCTTCCAGATGCCTTTGCGACAACCGATTCGTTGTCAGAAAACTTATAAATTCGATTGCCGCGAGCTGTAGAAGCCATGTTTACCCCAAATGGAAATGGATTACGTTACTATCAATAACAGTTCCCACACGTCTGGTATACCACATCTCCTCATTTTCTGGGATACTGAAAACGAACTTGCCGTTGCGTCCTAGAAAAACCGGGTCGCTGTTCTCTGCGCCCTCTGTCGATACACGAGTTGCAACTCTCCAAGGCTGAATCCAAAGAGCACGTCCAGCAGGTGATCCCGTTCTTGCAATGTAAAGAGCGGATCCTTCGGTATTTTTGGTCGTTGCGTCGGCGGGACTTACAATGAGAACGTCTCCCGTGTACCCGGACACCGCAACGATATCATGCTCCTCAATGTCGCTGTCTGAAGACGCGACGCATCGGATAGTTTCGTATGGGTTTTGATCTTTAATGGGAATGACTCCCGGTGATATTCTTGGCATTACTTCTTCTCCTAAAAATTGTCTGCCTCGTAGTCTTGGGCTTTTTGAGTGCCCTTCGACGACCTTACTGCTCTTGAAAGGTCCTGCTCCCTCTCCTTTACTGGATAAAGGAGCTCGCGCTCGGGGCTCTTAGGCCTCGGTGCGATACCTAGTAGCTTTTGTAGCATAAATGAGGTCCCTTTACCAAGGCCCTCTACCCATCCGGGGTTATCGACTGCCGCATAATATTGGGGTAGCTGCGTACCCAAGAAGGGCATCATCCTCATTAGGGCTACAAATTTATTAGCTTCTCCCTCAACGTATGGACGGTTGTCTTTGTCTCTTTTGACTCCGTTGAACAAAAAGTTATTTGTCATCAGGTCCACTTCGTATGGCCGCAAATACGCTCTACCTGAGCCGATGTACTGCGTTCCGCCACTAAAGTCTTTAAGTGCCATTTCCAGCGGGGCCTGAAGCAACGGGCTTGCTGCTGCGGTCAGAGGGTTGATAAGCAGCTCAGAGGCAGCATCCGGGGCCATCCCCTTGCCTGTGAGGCCTGCAGTACTAAACCCGTACAGCCAAGTCGCTGCGCCCAAGTACTGATTGGCCATATCTAGTGGAGTAAACGGAGGTATTACAACATCTTGATATGTGAAGTCGTATCCGCGGTCCTCATACCACTTTTTGACAGCCTTATTCATAATGGGCATAGAAAACGCCGTTGCTCTAGACCCCTGCCACCAAAACGGGATGTCCCGATAAAAGGCATCAATTACCTCTTTGTATGTAGAGGCCTGTCCCTCTTCGCCGGTGCCCATGCTGTGATACACAGCCGCGGGAACAACATCCAGGTTCTGCTCCATCTCTCTAATTCTGCCCAAAGAACGGGCACCCTGTCCCCTGGATGGAAGGGGGATGCCCATAAGCTTTCTAGTTGTTCCCCCGTCCCTGGTGGCCAACATAAAGCTTCTAAATAACTGTTCTGTCGCAAGACGCTGGAATCTCCAGAAGGTAAAGATTTGAGCAAGCACATTGACTTCATTAGCCCCAAGAGGGCGCTTCCAGTCGTAAAGAGCGTTCATCATGCCCTTTCTTGCATCCTCTCTGGAATATCCTCTATTCAGATATTCTAAGTACAGTCCGGCTCTTTGTCTTTGCTGTACGAAAGTCGCATGCTTATTAAGGGCATTCGTTGACTTTTTTGCCATCTGCAAAATTTTATTGCGCTCAAAGCCCTTCTTCAGACCATACTCCATCATTACTTTGCCTGTTTCTTTTCTCAGGCCCTCAACTAATGTCTCTTGAGCAAAGGTGTCCATCGCCCCATCCATGGCGAGCATCCGCCGCAACTCACCTACAGTATAGGACGTGCCGTCTCTCATCTTAACTACTTCGGAAGACTTGCCTGTCCAAAGCTTGTTTAGGGTAGGGTTGTAAAGGGCGTTGATAACAGGGCCTAGTATAGGCGTGCCCTCTAGCGATTCACTGGCTCTAAAGAGGGCGTTCTGCATCGGTCGTCCAATAAAGGGCAGGTTTGCGGGTAAGTTTTGTATACTCAACCTAGCCGCGGTTGCCAGATCTTCTTCGTACCATATTTGAGCAAAATCACCCACAATGTTGTTGAGCCAGTATCTGGGGTTTGGCAGCATTACTCCACTTGTCACTGATGCCCTGAAGAAGCTCATGGCTTGTTTTAAAAACAGCAAGGATCTGGCGAACAGGTCTCCACCGGGCTTGTTAATCTGGAGCTCTAGTGACTTTACAATATCGCCACTTAGCTGTTCGATTTCTTCAACAAGCTTGGCTGGCGCGAATCCAGACATGCCTTCTGCATCTTCAGACATTTTTACAAGTCGAGATGTCTTAGACATCATTTCACCAACGTCACTTTTGATTTTTCTAGTGGTGGTCGGAAGTCCCATCTCAATCAGTTTGTTCATGGCTCGAGTGGCTCGGGCTGCATCAAAGGTATCTCCGCCCACGCTGCCGAAGTCTCCCTTCATTATGGCGTTCATGTCGTCAACAAGCTCGTCCGTCATGTCGCCGAATGTGTTCATGGCTACTTTTGATGCCTCGTCTATAGTAACGCCATTTACAAGTGCTGCCTTTGCCCAAGCGTATGCTTCTGCTTTTGACGCTACTTGTTTCTTATTAAGAATGACTGCTGTAAAGCTGCGCATAGAATTCATAAACTGTTGGAATTCTTTTTCGCCCATGTTTCCTTCTCTTACGAGCTGGCCCATCAGGTCTGCCGCTTTGTTTGCAAGTGCCCCTGCTTGTCTTGGTGTAACCTCTGTGTTTCTGGGAATAAAGGCTCTTGATAAAGATCTCAGCGTTTTGTTAAAGACTTTCTCTAGGTCGTCTTCTTTCGTCATTGTGCTGACGACAACGTCTCCGGGTGCATCGGCTCTGGAACTTGCCTTACCTGTGATTAGTTGATCTGAAGCATCAATCACCCTAGCAAGCACGCTGTTTTTAACGCCTGCTTTTTGTAGACCAAGAAGTTTGCTCATGCCCGTTACAAACTTTGACCATAGGGATTCTGATCTTCCTTTTATCTCATCTGGTGCGGCCACTTTGGATAATATCTTCTGGAACTCAGGATCGGTAAGGGCGTATGTAATCAGCTCGTATGGGCCCGCTTCTGTTTTAAGGGCCATTCTGCTTCTAAGGTTTGCTCTCATTATTTTGACCTGTTGTTCCGTAAGGTCTGGAGCATACTTTGCCAGAAGCTTGTCATCCGAAAATACGTTTACCAAGTGCTTTCTGATATTTACAATTCCTTGAGCGCCCGCTTTTGCCTCATCAGACATCTTGACCGCACGTCTGCCCTCCCGTGTAAGTGGAGCAAAGTCGCTCATCTTCTGCACTGTTGCCGCGTGAAGGAGCTCGTGAACTACCGTAATTGGATTTACTCCAGCAACCCTTAATGCAGCATCAGATGCAGACGAGGGCTCATCAATGCCCCTAAGAACAATACCTATAGGCGTTACCTTGTTGTTTCTTAGATTGGTCTGGAAGCTGTAATATCCGCGAACCCCAGGCCTCATTGCATCATCAGAGGCAACAGTCATCTTCATGTCTTTGGGGAACTCATCTTTGATGGTATCTAGGATAAGGACCTCTTGCTTTGAAAATCCTTTTACGTCTCCACTGATGGCCATGTCTACAAACTTTCTGGCGTTGTAGTCAACGTCCTTAAGCTTTTGAGTTATGTCATTGATTGAATCAATCTTTTGGTCTTTGGTTAATACTTTTGTAAAGCTGCCTGCGAGAGGGTCGCCTCCGGCCTTTGACTCAACAGTTGTAGAAAGCCGCTGTATTGTTGGCAGATTTGATATCGCCTGTCTTGCTGCTTGCTCAAACAGACTGATGGGCCCAACGTTCGCGTATGTTGCAGGGTAGTTGCCTCCCTTAAATTCTATTTCGTCAGTTGAGCCAAAGTATTTTATAATTGTATCTATATGGTCTTCTTTAGGCGTTGACGCTAACAGAAGGTCTAAGTCCTGTGTGAGGGAGCCGCGTACCTCGATTGCTGTTTTGTATGCGTCTGCAATTCTAGGAGTGTATCCAGCAGCCCTGCCCGTGGTTGTGACCGTTTTAAACGCCTTTGCCACAGAGCCAATGGAAAGCCTAAGACTATCTTGAAGGTCAAGAACGAAGCTTTTGTACTTGTAGTCTTCGCTGAACTTTCGCCTCTTGGCTCGATTCTTAATTCCGATATTAAACTCTGAGCGCATCTCGTTCATAAGAGATCTGCCTAGAATTTCTTCTTCGGGAACAAGCGCGTCTGCTCGTGATGTCAACTCTGTGATCCCTTTGCGAAGGGACGTGATGTCTTGAGCAACAATCTTTCTGTCTCCACCGTTGATTAGCTTCACAAAGTCAGAACCGGCAACAGTGTCTCCGTCCTCTGCTCGCGCCAAGAATTGCGTCACAGCATCTTTGCCAAACACATCATCTAAGTTTTTACGGAGAGCATCTGCTTTCAACATGAATCCGCCGCTGACCTTTGTGACAGCGCCCTTGAGTGGAGAGTTCGCGCTTCTTAGCGTCTTGTTTTCTAAAAGCTTGGGCTTAATGATATCGATGCTTCTATCAAACTCTTTTGCTAGTCCTTTTATAAAGTTCGCGCCAACATACTCTGTGCCCTCTCTTGCGGCCCTGATTGCGCTATCTGCCTTTACTAGCTTTTCTGCGTTATCTCTAATAAGCCTGTCTATAGCCTTTAGTTCGTCTACTCCTACTTTTCCCTTCATCGACAATGAAAGAAACGCTCCCCTTGCTTTTACATAATTGTCGTAATTTGAAATAAACCCTTTTGCTCCGATAGCTCTACCGAGCTGGGCAGTGAGGGAGTCTCCGGAACGTTCTATTACTTCTTTAACAGAGCCTTTGTTTATGTAACCCTTGATATTGTCTGTCTTTTTTAAAACATCTATTAGGGTGTCTCCTTTTCTGGCACGAGTTCCGTATGGAATCCTAAGGTCTGTTCTTCCTTTAGCAGAAAATACAACGTCTTCGCCGTCTATTCTGGCCGTCTGTTTAAGGGGCTTTACTCTTAAGTCTGTAGGAGTTATCGCTGAAGACCATCTTTCTAGCTCTTTAGTTCCAGCAGGGCTTAAAAATAATGATTTCTCTATGTTTGTTTCAACCGGCACTATTGGCTCTAACGGGTCAGTAATATCTTTGCTCTTAACTCTTGGAGCCTTGCCGAATGTTCCTGTCGGCGTTCCGTTCATGCCGTATGTCTGCATTCCTTTGTCGGTAACAAAGTACTTTGAAGAAGCAATATCAGAAGTATTAATGCGATTATGTATTTCTACTAGCTTTCTCCTGTTTGAGAGGTACGCTCTTAAGTCTTTAGGCTTAGGAAAAACTTCCTGCATGGCCCTCACAAAGTCTTCGCTGACGGATTGATTTTTAGCCAAGTTTTTGTACAAGCTCCTGTTGCTTAAAAACTTTTGTTGCTCAATGGTACTCATGGAAGAAAAGTACCTTTCAATCTCTGTAAACGCTTTATTTCTTCTAGCCATGGTTATTGCAGCAGCATCAGTTGGGCGCACGCCTGCAGCAAACTCTCCGGGCCTAGTAATTGCTTTCTTAACAAGTGCTTTTTGCTGATCTTGTACTTTAAGGCGCTGCTTTTGAAGTCCCCGTAAGACTTCTCTCCTTGCGTCAAAGTCGTCTGCTAACGGCTTAAGTAGTTTAACAATCTCTCGATCACTAGTGACAAATCCTTTTCCAGAAGCATTACGAAGGGCTTCTGGCTGAACAGAAAGAGTTGCTTTTTTTGAAGCCAGAAGATTTGCAGCAGCTTCTTCTGCCTCAATCTTTGCTCGTATTAAATCGTTTTCTCTTTTTGCCTCTTTTAGTCGAACTAATCTTTGTTTTTTAGCGAGAGTGTCTCCTTCTTTCCTTAGCTCTTTTTCCTGAGCTATAAGGTCTTCCTCTGCTTTTTTGAGATTACTTTTTTTCTTTTCAAAGTGTCTCATAATTGCTGATGCGTCAGAACTAGACGGCAGGCCTTGGGTTGCCTTAAGCCTTTCTCCAAACACTCGAGCCAAGTCTTGGTCCAGCCTGTTTACGTCATCTAGCCATGTCGCAAACCCTCCAGCTTCAATCTCATCATCCGTCATGCTGGCAAGTCTCTTTACCAGCCCCTGGGCCGTCTCAAGGCGATTCGCTTGAAGAGCAGCAGACCCAAGGCCAAAGGTCTTCGATGCCGCCTTAAAGCCCTTACCTATCGGGCCCAAAAGAAGTGTCGGGTCAGGATCCACAAGAATCAGCCCAATCATAGGACCAATGCCAGCCAAGGTTTCAAACGTTGCGTCTGGAAGAGGGAACTCTGACAGGCCCTTTTCTTTTCTTGCCTTATTCGATGCAGCTACAGATTCTTTTTCTAAAAATTTCGGAGTAAATATTTTGGCAATATTTCCAAAGTCATCGGTAATGTCATAGCCACGTCGAATCATCTCTATGTGTTCTGGCGTATTCCATCCACCAGCATGAATAGCAGAGCCAACAGACGTAGACAGAGCAACGCTCCCAATGTAGTCCAGCAGTCCTTGGTCTTCCATTGAAGTGCGCACTCTATTGAAAGACGCATCGATCGGCTGAACGCCAGCAAAGGTTGCACGTATAGGGCCCATGGCGGTAGCAAGAGCTCCGCCTACAACTGGGATGTCTCCCAGAAACCACGGATTTTCTCTTATTTCTTTTGTTTTGCCTTGTGGATCGGCATCGACAAAGAATACACCAAGGTTCGTGTGCATAATTTCAGAAACTTTCTTTTTAGCCCTCTTCTGCGCGGCCTCGAGGAGCCTGTCTCTTTGGTCGAGTGTTGTTTCACCCGACGCATTGATGAGCTCGTTGTAATACATATTTGTAAGTTTTGATCTGGACTTATTAACGTCAAACGCAACTGCACCATCCGATGTCCTGTAGAGCGGAACGTTCACAGCATCTAGCTCTTTATCTAAAAACGCTTTTGCCAAATCACTGTCTAAGTCCATGCCCATCAATACGGCCTCTGGGGTTCCGAACTTTGATGTCGCCATGGCCTTTCTTTGTCTTCTCTGCAGGTCCTGTTCGTTTTGTATTCTATCGTACGTTACGACCTGAATGTTTCCGGCCTCGTCCTTATATGTTCCTTTAATTGGAGCGGTCGCTTGGCCTTCTTGCAGCTTTGGCTCAAAAACCTTTTTTTGATTCTCGTCAAAGTCAATAATTGTACCAAAAACATCGGCTACTTTTTCGTCCGGAATTTGATACCCGGTACGCTTTTGGATCTCGATGCCTGCAATTTTCTGGGCAAGGGGATTAGCCCTCAAAGCCTCGTCTTCTCTAAACTTTTTAAAGAAGGCTTCGTATTGAAGGGGGCTTTGTTCTTGATATCCCATGGACGCAGACAATTCGTTAAGAGCAGAGTCCTGCTCGCCAGACTTGCCTCCACCTGCCTGCATTGAAACGTACCGTGACATTGCGTCATCAAAGGTTTTTTTTGTATCCTTTGTATCCTTAATCCTTTCTTCTTCAATCTCGCCTGGGTACAGGAATGGTCGCTCGTTAGCCTTGTATGTAGGCTTGTAGTCCACTCCCATTGGGAGGGACTCTACTTGCTTTTGAGTAAGCTGAAGCCCTAAGACTTCTGCTCTAAGCTTAAGGTCGTCTGCTAAATCCCCGAAAACTGACATTGTTCACTCCTA
>UEXM01002275.1_pt1 | contig 14025 bp, 18 predicted proteins | sample 1796661 | NCBI WGS metagenome assembly UEXM01 (sample SAMEA4772469, study PRJEB27181) | metagenome | reverse complement strand
CAGTCAAAGAACGATGTCCGTGAAACAAAAAGCAAAAGACGATGAAAGAAGAAAAGCAATGTCTGCTGCTATGGACAGAGATCGCAAGAGAGGTTATACTACCGATAGCGTAGATCCAATGATTTCATTCTCGACGTACAGCAAACTGGACGAAGAATCAAAAAAAGTCATTGCCCCTAAAGGATTTCACTGGATGAAAAAAGGAACCAATGAGTATAAACTCATGAAGGATCCTGATGGGGGATTTAAACCACATGAGGGTGCTTCGCAGGAGGCGGACTTTGAGGTACAGACGATACACAAGGAAGACTGGCAGAAGGTCAACCGCAAGGACAAAACTGATGGATTGAGTCAGAAAGCCGTCAACGCTTATCGACGCGAGAACCCAGGCTCCAAACTCAAGACTGCGGTCACGGAGAAGAAGCCCACAGGGAAGCGAGCAGCACGCAGGAAGTCATTCTGTAGTAGAATGAAGGGGATGAAGAAGCGTCTCACCAGTGCGAAGACTGCGAACGATCCTGATTCACGCATCAACAAGGCTCTTCGTCGCTGGAACTGCTAGTAAGGAGAAAACATGGCCGCTCTTACCCTTGCGGAGTTAAAAAAGAGAGCAGGTAGAATAGAAACGCTGGTACGATTATTCAGCGAGGGTTATCTATTTGAAATGGAAAAAAACGCCGAGGGTAAGACTAGCAGCAAAAAATTTAAGATAAGTGGTATTCTTCTAACTAAATCTGCCTCTAGTTGGCAGGAGTATAACTTATCCGATGTAAAATCTGCCCCCCAAAGAAAGACTTTGATCCAAAAAATCAGGACACACTCTGGAACTTTGCAGTATAATGGTTTCTACCAAGGTTCCAGAGAGGAGGTCGAAATCAATTCTTCATACATGAAAAAGTCATCCGAATTCGGTGGTGGCGGAGCAGTGAAAAAGGCAGGTGGTGCAGGTGGTGGTAGTGAGTCAATGGGTATCCGTGCAGAGACCATGATTCTTGGCGGTAAACTCGAAAAGGTAAACTTCGCAGGTCAACCCGTTGAGTGCAGAACCTTCACCAGTTCAGAACAACTGGTGGATTCCATCATCGACGGACTCGACAAGAACAACAAAGTTCCCAAGTATATCGTAGAGGACTTCAACAAATACAAGAAGGCCAAGAGATACGATATGTTTCAGTGGAATGAGTCCATCCCCGACAACGAGATGAACCAACTTGGAAAATACGCAGGTGAAGTGATCACTGGAGTTGTAGGGATGAAAGATGCCTTCCGAAAGGCATTGAGTCCTAACATCCTCAAGTCTGGTAGAGTAGACAAATTCTGCGTTCCCACTGACCCCGCATTCACGGGTGTTGATGTTTTCTTTCTGATGAAGGGCGGAGATGTCGTTCCCGTTTCTAACAAATATGGTAAGGGTGCAGCGGCATCCTTCTTCGCTAATGTTCTACCCAAAGCGATGAAGTCAAAACTGAGATCCTCACCCCTGAAAGATTTCGCCGATGTTGCGAAGCAGTTTGCTACGGCAGAAAAGATGGAGGGAAGAGGAGCGCCATCAAAGGAGATTCTCTATGAGTATGGATGTAGGAATCTTCTAAAGATTTCAAAGGCGAAGATAAAGGATCCATACAAAGAAGTATACGAACCGATTAAAGCAGGAAAGCAAACCCCAGCAACGAGAGTGGTCATAGCCGCAATCGAAAAGTATTCTGGGGTGGATGATGTCGTCATCAAGAATCTACCAAATTCTGTAACTGCTTTCTTCTGTAGAGAGGTCGCTAAGACTATGAATAAGTCGAAACCAGCGATTGATGACCTTAAAGAAATTCTAGCAGGTAAAAACTACTTTCAGGCTAACCTAAATATTAACGACTGGTTTGCTGGTAAGGTAAACTACAGAATAGTAAACAGTGGTGATGTTAAAGTGGAAATCATCGGCTCGAAGGCACCAACTACAGACATTACTGCAAAACAGGGTCTCATCAACTACTTTATGTCACTACCTTGAGGATAGATTATGCCAACTTATGATTATCAATGTGAAGCCTGCAACCACCGATTCGATCAGTTCCAGCACATCGCGGGACGGGATAAGCCATGTGACGAACCATGTCCCGAATGTAACGAAACCAAGGTCAGACGGGGATGGTTCAACGCCCCTGTGGGTGGTGTAGACGCTAATCTCACCCCAGACAAGGCCACAGGCGGACAGTGGTCACAACTTATGGATAAGATGAAGAGGTCTAAGGTTGTTGGTCGTGACGGAAAGGCAAATCTTGACAATGCATCTAACAGATCGGGAGCAAGATATGGATCCCAATGAAAAGTCCGAAGGACTGGGCGACAGCGTAGAAAAATTCACCAAGGCCACTGGAATCAAAAAGGTGGTAGAAAAAATCGCAGAGAAGACTGGTAAAGATTGTGGGTGCAAGAAACGCAAAGAAAAACTAAATAAGATGTTCCCCTACGGAAAGAAAGATACATGAAAAGATTTAAACAATTTCTCGAAGATGTTCCAGCAAACAATGCCAGCAGTGGTAGTGTTGCAGGGTTAGACTCAAAGCCTCCCGTCTCTGTTAAGGGACAGAAGGCACACCAAAAGAGAGTGGAAAAACTCTCGAAGGGAGCAACCGCTGGACGCCGAGGTCTTGGACCCACAATGGTTGGGATGGAAGGATATTGATGGAAACACTTCTTGAACGAGCAGTGCGACTCACCGTTGCACAAAGAAAAAAGAAGGGTTTAATTGCCAAACGCACGGCGAAGCGTCGTGCCTTTCGTCGTAAGATGAAAGCAAAGAGAATGAAGAACCAAGGCGAACTTCTCAAGAAGGCAAACAAACTAGCCAGAAATATGTTCAAGAAGAAGTATTCCGCAGGAAAGAATTATCAAGAACTATCCTTTGCAGAGAAGGGCATGATTGACAAGAGACTGGAAAAGATTCCAGGCGCCCGTCTCTCAAAGATAGCAAGAAGAATGCTGCCTAAAATGAAGAAGGCAGAAATGGAACGAGTGAAACGAGCAAGGAGCCAAACATGAAAATGAGTGATTTTTTCGGATGGGTGCAATCAAATCAAAGAAAAGGCACCCTAGACCAGATGAACGCAGCGTGGCAAAACAGAAACCAAACCCCGATCCCTGAGCCTGAACAGCCAGAGGAAAAGATAGAGGAGATTCCTGTTGACAATGAGGAAGAATGATGTATACTACAGATGTGAAACACTTTACCCATGTCAACATTGAACCTCTTGAAGATCTAAAAACAGTCAATGAGAACGGTAAAAGGTTCTACAAAACACCGAGTGGCAACTACCCATCGGTGACGACTGTAACAGGCTTTAAGAAGAACAAGTTCTTTGCTGAATGGCGACGAAAGAATCCCAAGGAGTCCGTGCGTGTCACCAGTCGTGGTAACAAACTGCATAGTCTCATAGAGGATTACCTGAACAACGAGTTTGATCCACAAACGGATAAGGGTCGTGTCACTCCAGATACACTGGAGTTGTTTCTGCAACTAAAGCCTGAACTCGACAAGATCGATAACATCCACGCTCTCGAAGTGGCACTCTGGTCAGACACTCTCGGTCTCGCGGGTCGAGTGGACTGTATCGGTGAGTATGACGGTAAACTGTCAATCATCGACTTCAAGGGTGCAACACGATCAAAAAGGCGAGAAGACATTGGTAATTACTTCCAGCAGGCAACAGCGTATGCGATTGCGTGGCAGGAGAGAACGGGTATGGTGGTAGACAACTTCGCCATCCTCGTTTCATGTGAGGATGGCGAAGTTCAGGTTTTCGAGGGTAATCCTCTTCAGTATGTTCGTGGTCTTAAGACGGTGATCGAAGAATATCAGTGTAGTCTGTAGACGGTGGTTCCTGCGGCGACAGTCCCAACATACGCGACTACGCCAGGGAAAATTGTGCCCTGAACGGTCCCCGTAATTGCGACTCTATCACCACATGTCCCATGAACTGCATGTCCTGAAAGTCCTGCGGTATAATCCGCTACACGGGGAAAAATCTCCGCCTCACCCTCTCCAACAACCATGACACCTTTATTATTGTATGGCTGATGTGTGCTTGCAGTGACCTGATCAAAGACTTGGTATCTATCGTATGCCATGTAATACTCCTCTGTATTTTCCTACATACCGTAGGAGTTATTTATGCTAAGATTCTCTAACTATTTAGTAGAAAGTAAAAATCTACATTTAGAACACCTAGAAGACTCCCTTTTCAATGAGGGGTCAGCAGGTGTAGAAGACGCACTTCGTTTCTGTGAATCACTCATAGACATGCTTTCTGGTGCATCCAAATCCAGAACAAATGTCACCGTCAAGTGGGACGGCGCACCAGCCGTTTTCGCTGGTATCAACCCAGATAATGGCAAGTTCTTCGTTGGAACCAAGTCGGTATTCAACTCGAAGACTCCCAAGATCAATTACACCGCGGCAGATATCAAGAAGAACCACGAAGGTGGTCTTCAGGACAAACTCCTCTCCGCCCTTCCCCTGTTCAAGAAACTAGGCATCAAGGGCGTGCTACAAGGTGATCTGCTATTCACTGACGATGTAGAAGAGAAAACAATAAATGGGGAGAAATACCTAGTTTTCACCCCTAACACTATCACCTACGCGGTTCCCGTCGATAGTGACATGGCCCAGCAGGTGAAAAAAGCAAAGATCGGAATTGTCTGGCATACTACATATTCTGGTAAGTCAATGATTGATATGAAGGCATCGTTTGGTGCGAATGTTAGTGGTCTGAGAAAAAGTAAGGATGTATTTTTCACAGACGCCGACTTCAGAGATACCTCGGGTTCTGCCACCTTTACGGCATCCGACACTGAGTCCGCTTCTGATGCCATCGTAAATGTAAAGCGATCATTTATGCGAGTTCGCCGATACATTGATGAATTCACAAGCAAGAAGTCAATTATCGACGAACTTAAGATCTACGCCAACTCGCAAGTCCGAAAAGGTAGCGTGAGACTTTCTGCGGAGGAGTTCACAAATTTCGTGAACGACAAAATGCAGAAGGGCGTGGATTCTTTAAAGTCAGAGCGTGGTAAGGCAAACAAGAAGAAAAAGATAAAAGAGGTCGTAGGATATCTACAGAGAAACAGAGCGAAGATCCAGAAGATTTTTGATCTACACGGACAACTTATTGACCTGAAACTTAAATTCGTCCGTAAACTAGAACAAGTGAAGTCCCTTGGCATGTTCATTCGAACCAGTGATGGTTATCGTGTCACATCCCCAGAAGGGTTTGTTGCCATAGATAAGATTAAAGGTAATGCCTATAAACTCGTAGACAGGCTGGAGTTCTCAAGAGCGAACTTCACCGTTGCAAAGAACTGGAGAAAGTAATGGGACCAAGAGAACTGGAAGCAATAGTAAACAACTCAAGAAGAATCCAAGTGATGGAAGATTACATCGCCACTCACGGTGGTAAATTTGAATGGGACAAACATTGCGGTTGGGGATACGTTCCCGAAAAGGTTGTCAATAACAAGATTGAAAAGTTTGAAAAGAGAGCAAAGAAAAGAAGTGAAACCCAGGCCAAAAAGAGAGGTCTGTTCGGGCGAAAGAAAAAGAATGAAGAGACTAAGTGAACAAAGGAGAAGAAGAGGAATCGTCGTCACTTTCGGACGATTCCAACCTCCCACTTCTGGTCATGAGTTAGTCATGCGGAAGGTGTTGTCTGTTGCAAAGAAGATGGGGTATGAGCATCGTATCTACACTTCTCCCTCACAGAACAACGTCAAGAACCCTCTTCGATATAAGGACAAGGTTCGGTTTCTTCGTGCGTTGTTTCCCAAGGTAAAAATCTACGACGATTCTCGGATAGTCAACCCTTTCTTCATGATGAAACAACTTAGCGATCAAGGATATAAAGATGTTATTCTGATCGTTGGGTCCGATCGAGTAAATGATATGTCATCGCAGATTTCCAAGTATATTAATCACAGCGATAAAGACAAGAGTTTTGAGTTCAATAACTTCAAAGCGATTTCATCTGGAGATCGAGACCCAGATGCAGAAGGCGCAGCAGGAATGTCAGGAACAAAGATGAGGCAAGCGGTAGCCGATGATGAGTTTGAACTCTTCATGCAAGGTCTACCCAGAGGAACCACTTCCAGGCTTGGACAATCCCTGTTCAATGCCATTCGAAAAGCGTTATAAATATAAATACTATTCCAAGGAGGAATAAAAAAATGTTCAACGATCCTAAGTTTAAAAATCTAGTTAACGATGTCTCAAATATTCTTAGTGAAAACATTAAGAATCACTTTGATAATCTTCTACCCGAAGCAATCGTCGATCAGGTAAGCCTCGCAGCAGACAAAATTGAAGAGATGCCCATTGGCGCCCGTACTGCTGAAGCGGTCGGTCAAATCATGAAAGATCACTTCTTTGAGGGTGTGCGTAACGCAAAGGTACAACCCAACAATGAAATGTCTGCTGAGTTTTACCGTCGTGTATTCGAGATGAAGAAGACCAAGAAGAAGAACGACAAATCCAACGGCGCCTATTGATTGGAGAATCCGATGAAAAGATTTAAAGAACTAAGAGAAAACCTTATTGCAGAGTCCGAGTTTAGCCCTTATGGTCTTTACAATCGCTCGATTCATACGGATGATGGTGTTCATCGTCTTGAGGACAGAGAGAATCTGGGGAGAATCAATGCTTTCATTGAGAACTTTCTCTCCAGCAACACTCTACATCCAAAGGCGAAACTAGAGCAACTTCGAGTTCGTCTGAATCACATCGGACTAGACTTTGACATGAAGGGTGGCCTTGTTGATGAAGATACCACCTCGTATCCCGTAACTTACTATGGTAAGGTTTCTGGTTATAAGATTGAAAATGGCGCACCCACAGGAGAGATCGGTGATCAAGACTTCGCCACTGAGAAGTTCGGAAGGGCGCTTGCTTTCTCCGTTCGTCAGAGTGGAGAGGGTGTCGTTGATCTAGAAGGTAAGATTCACTTCGTCGGTGAAGAAGAAGGACTCGGGGAAGAGGCTCTCGAACTTCGTCTTCATATCGATAACGACGAAGACCTCTTCGAGAGCAAGATCGCTCCTGCTCTTGAGAACGCCCATGATGTAGACGATGCTCTTCGTGGACTCATCTACGCAGTCAAGTCCGCAGTCAAGGGTTACGAAATGGATGTCACCGAAGACGACATCCATGCAGTAGCAGAGTCGATCCTTATGGATTCGATCGATCCCGAAGAGGACGAGGACGACGAAGATTTACTTGAAGTTGAGGTAGAACTCGACGAACTCGACAAGTCCACCGTTCAGTCATATCAGAAGAAGGCAACAATCAGACACGGCATCGAAAAAGATATGGCTAAAGATGAACCAGTAAAGTCTGATAGAGAAGAAATGAAAAGAGTGGCTAAAAGAAGAGCGTTAGGATTAACAAGAGCAGCCGCTCGAACCGAGAGTTGAACATATAAATATTTTCGTTATGGATTTTCCTCAGTTGAATGATTCCAACTTCATCATGTTCGCCATGAAAAACTATGAGAACCCGACATGCACGGGCATGGACGAGTTCTATGAAGACTTGAATAGAGTCAAATATGTGAAGCGTTTGTTTCGGAAGTATGAAAAAAGTGACATACTTCGTGAAAGACTCATACTGAATCATTTGATTATTCTTGGTAATGTATTTGGTCCTGTGGTTTGTTCGAGAATACTTTTCCACAAGACCGAAGAAGAACTGCACTCATACCTAAAGACTTTTTTAGTCTATTTAAATTATCTACCCAAAGAACTAGAAGATCTAGATCTCGATTCAATACCACTAGATCAAAGGATAGTAGAAAAACTTAGGAGCCTCTGATGGGTGCAGTAGACGCTTTCATAGCATACAAATTCATTAAAATTCTCACAACTCCGTGGACCGAAACCGAGGCGTACAAACTCGGCATCATTGACGAAAACGGTAAGGTTTTGAGAAAGAGAAAAGATCTTAAACTCTCCACGGAGAAGAACGCATATACAGTGTTCCATACTCTCTGTTGGAATGTAAAGAAACTTCTCGAAAAACTACCTGGCGGCAAAACAAGAATTCAATCTTTTGCTGCCGCTTTGTATCTACTTAAAGAAAATACAGAGGTTGTCGATAAGACTCTCTTCGAGAGATCTTTGATTTGGTATCTAGAAGATAGTGGTATAGAGGTGGAGGATAGATTTAACGCATACGACAGAGATGTCAGCGGAACTATTTCACCTGGCACCTACATCATCGAAAACCAGAAAATCGTTATTGTTCGACCCATAGAGTCTTTCACATCATTCCTTGGTGAAAGTCTCTTTAGAATAGGCACTTTGTGTCTTATGGAAAAAGAATTTACGCCCCTCGCAGAATACAACCTAACTGAAGGTAGAAACCGATACACCAATGAAATGAAAGATTCATTCGCTGGTATGCAGGTGTTCAAAGTCTCACCAGACGAATACATCAACTCCATAAATGGCAGAACAAAGTTCCAGAGATGGGGCAAGCACATGGATATGGAGAAAGAAGAAAACGGCCTAGTCAAGAAGTATGCTCATCGTAATCCAGGCAAGCCTGTTCTCATTCAAAACGATCGAACAGGAGAAATGGCTTACCTCATTCATAGGAGTTCGTGATGTTAGAAGCCATGCTTACAACTGAGTTCTTATCCCTCGTCGGAGGAAGCATTACGGGCTTCATCTTCCGCACGATGGCAGAGAAGCGTCAGAACGAAAAGGAACGGTTTGACCGCACTTTGTCTCTGATCGACAAACGAACCGAAGTTGCGGACGCAGCGGTTCAGAGGGTCTCTGTGGACGCTGGGAAGCGTGTGAGACGCTTCATCGTCCTCTGCATCCTCTTCGGAACCATCCTTGCACCCTTCATCCTGCCCTTCTTCAGCATCCCCACAGTGGTGGAGATCGAAGAGGTCAAGAACGCACCCCTAGATCTCTTCGGGTTGTTTGGAACCAACACATATATTTCATTCGAGACGATAAATGGCTATCTGTTCACAACAGAGAACAGGCAGATTCTTGTAACCATTGTCGGCTTCTACTTCGGAAACGCTAGTGCAAAGGCTAAATGATGCGACTATTCTTTTTACTATTACCATTTCTAATCGGCTGTGCGAGCGGTCAAAAGATTATTGACTCTGATAAAAATAACATACCAGAGACAGTGACCCCCGCTATAGAGACCACACCCTTCTCCATCTCTTTGGGTGTATTCTTCTTCGTTGTTGTTTTGGCGTGTGTATACTATCTACTCAGATCAAATAAATCATCCGACTAATTGATTGTGTAGATGCTTACAAATGTAGTAGGCATCCACGATGTCAGAGGTTGGGTTACCAATCTCCTCCCGATCAGGCTGAATAAGTTTCGCAAGATCCACCAGCGTCTCTTGGGTAAAAGCGGCGTACATGTCGTTCTTGGATGCGTTACCCTTCCCAGTCGCAAACTTCTTCACCTTGGTAGGCTCTACGATCTCAAGGGGCATACTGTTCTGGTACATCTTGTACTTTAGAACGCCTGTGTTCTCTGCGATATGAAAGACTTTACCCTTCGCACCGTAGGCGTAACCCTCTAGGGCAACCTGATCACACCCTATGGTTTTTTGAATGGCCCACTCAGAGATGCTATCGTATCTCTGAAGGTCTTCAGTATATCGAGTGAAAGGCTCCCCCGTGATGTTTCTACCGAAGGGTCGTTGGTTCTTTTTTACATCTGAGAGGAAGAAGAACAAACACTCTCTGAAACTGAACTTAGCCCGACTATTTCCCATAAAGATACATATAGCAGGACTTCTTAAACTATAGTCTATACCAGCAATTGACATGGAGATTATTCCTGATGGCCATTAAAAATATCACTTCTGGAACTGGATTTAGTTCCATGATTCCGTACAACAACGCAGGTGTGGGAACTGATCCTCAAGGTTCGGTAGGTAACGATGGGTATGGAACCCTACCCATCGCACGATGGACCTCAATTCCTCACCGTATATCTAGGCCTAGTGACGAAGAGTGGAATTCCGATGGACCATCCACCACCGTTGGCATTATGGCGTTCCATGCATCGGGTATTAAAGAGGTCGATTTTATTCTGAACGGCGGAACAACCGTAACAGTTTCGGATGTAGAATATAATTCGACCACCGGGTTTAACGAATACTGTGTCAAGATGGATAGAGATAGCGTTATCACAAACATGGGTGAAACCAGTGACAACGCAGAACTCCGAGCGATCATTAGACCAAACCACGGAACACCCAGAGTAATGCAACACGATGTTGCTGGTGGCATAAGTGGCGGTTATGCCCTTCAAGAATTTTTTGGTATGAAGGGAATATCGGGTGCGTTCGTCCAGTTCGATCCAGGCGGAAGTGGTGGTAATGGAGAAGAATCCAATCTGATATCCTCAATCGAGTCAGGAAGAGATTCAAACGCAACATCCCACCCAGGCGAAGCCTCCTTTTTCCTATCCTTGTATAAAGATTTAAATGATACAACATCAGAGCGAACACCAATAGAGATTTTTCTTTCTCCTACTGGCAGTGATTCTAATGACGGACTCTCTGTTAGCACACCCGTCAAAAACTTTAAACAAGCATTCATTTTAGCAAGAAGAAAGATAGGAGAGATTCGAGGAATTTCTGTCGATGATTTTGCTGGTAGTTCTTCTGCCTTTCTTGCGCATGATGAAATAATATTTACTCTCCTTCCTGGCACGTATACAGAAGACACTTGGTATTGGGAATACACGGCCGATGACATGGTTAATCCGAACAGCAACAATAAATATCAACTTGGCGTGAACGGCGGATTCTTGCTGGTAAGAGGTCAGCCAGGAGTAGATAAAAGTGAAATCATCATAAAATCAAAAAACTATGATGTGAATTACACTGGCTCTGCATCAGAGGAACCATTCTGTTTTAACATGGCCAGAGGTGGACTATTCAATTGTTTAGAACTAAGAAACCTAACCTTTGATCGAGCAAATCCTAATCCGAGTAAATGTGATGTTTTGTTCTCTTCAGGAATAGGGCACTTAACTAGTGTCCAAGGATCCCCCAAAATGAAAGGGATTGTTCTTCATAATAATATTCACATCAAAACAAAGAGTCCCCTGAGAGATTACTTTGGTACTCAGGGCCATGGCACAATCAACAGAAGAGGACTGTCCTTTAAAGAAATTGGCGTTGTCGCACTAAATTGTTTTGTAGAGGGCGGTCTGAGTCAGACTAAAATGTATCGGTATCATATTAACACCCGAACAAACTTACATGGCGGAGATCAATTTGCATTTACTCCGTTAGTGATTGGGTGTCATTCTTCTGCTATTCCCGATGCGATATTACCTCTAAGAAAAATAGATTTCGATCCCGATTTAAATGGCGACGAGTTCGGGATTGATCCCGAAGAAAGAGATTACTACAACACAGAATACTCTGGGTGGTACGCTCCCGTTAGAGTCGGTGCTTATCAATCACTACGAAACGCTTGGGACAGCGGTAGAGACATGGGCGGATTTACATTAGAGATACCCAAAAACTCTTCGAATAACGAACTAGGAACTCCCGAAATCGTTTGGAGAAAAATAAACAAAGAGGCAATGGTGGGTGACATTCCTGACATTCCCGAATTATATGATCCAGTAGCCTATGTTGATCCATCAATTGGTGATCCATATGGTGGACTAGGATCCGCTCATCCTGGCACGGATAATTTCTTCGACTTCGAACCAACAAATCCAGATCCACGGATTGAAATATTCGGCGAAGGGACATTAGGATTTTCTTACGCAACGCTCACCGATTTCACTAACAAAAGAGTTCCAGAATTTTCGGGTGAGTTTTTCCCTGATGTTTATTTCGAAAACAAATACATGATTCTTCTAGATCATGTCACGGGCGGAGGCACTAGAAGTTCTGGATATGTTTTGGCAGACTTTGATAAGCCTCTTGTCTATGGCACAGAGAGCAACCAGCAAAGATTTTTATTCCGCTACTCTGGAACATCAGCAGAATCATTTTCTAGGTTTGGTTCAACGGGCGATCTTACCAGTACTTTCATACCCAAAAAGCACGGATGGTCTAGAGGATTCATTGCTGTAAATCCTCCACAGTTTGGTGGAACAAGACCGTTTTATGATTTCGATGCACAACCAGACAGAGACGACAACTATCCAATTGTTGGTAAGTTCACATATGGAGCGATAGACTCGGATCACGCCGACTTTGTTCAATCTACGGTAGACTCCAGATCAGCAAACATAGGATATACTATAGGTGATCCGATAGAAGAATTAACCAGTCTTGCCGAAAACAACATCTATGCGTACAACAAGATAGATGGTATGAAAGGACAATTTGGAAACTGGGACATAACTGCAAAAGTTACGAACCAAACAGGAGAGACAAGGTTCATAAGAACTGGTGAGCCATTTTATGCCAATTTACCCATTCAAGATATTGCGATGGTGAACAATGCTCTTCTCGGAGACGCAACAGAGAATAACACCACACAGTGGAAAATGTCGGGACATGAAACTGCTCTATCAATGAAAAACTTCATAATGGAACACAATACCGTTGTCGGTGCAAACATTATATTTGAATATGGAACTTTGGCATATAATAAAGACGGTGTTACGAACATAGACTTCGCGGGTGGAGAGTCTTTGGGTAGAGGAGTAACCTATAGTAGAGACCCTCTAGGAAACTACTATGATCAAACAAACTCTGATTGGTACATCAGAAATAATTACTTCGAGGGCATAAATGGATATGTGTTTGGAAATATTCCTAGCACAAGTGGAGCAGCAGAGTCAAGAGGCTACTCACCTCAAGGTTGGACCACAGGATCCTCTGGATCATCCTTTACTAAAGCAATAGTTTCAGAAAGAAATACCGTCTACGAACACAGGGGATTCGAGGACGGACTAGGGTCATTACCAGATATTGTTTATGATCCATACACCACTAGTGGCTTGACAGGTTTTATCAAATTAGAAGTAGACGAGAGACCCCTATTCCAAAGTGCCTTTAATAACGCAAGCATCCCCTATCAGTCTGCCCTTACTGGATTAGGAACGGGTGGAAGTCAAATTTATGATGATTTGGATAGAACGAAAAGAAGAAATCGTCCTACAGTCGGAGCATACGAATTTGAAGAGCCCGAGCCTTCAGAAGTTGTTGATCGTATGGCGGCAACATGGGATTACACAACATCTGACGACTTAACAAAAAATCTAGTTGCAGATCTTAGTTTAACTGCCGAAGAACTAGAGGGTAAAAGAATATTCGTGCAAGCATCATTTGACGGAGAAGTTAGCAAACCTACTAACAAACGAGTTATAGAACCCTCATGTGCTACAAGGCTACCCGCAGAGGATGTTCCTCAATCAGAGGCACCAGATATAGACGACGGTGAACCTACGAGTTATCTCTTCGCGCCAAGCGGAACCAAAGAATACCAAGGTATTTATGATCCACCCGTTGATTCCGATGATAATGTAGAAACCAATGACTGGATAACATCCCTATACACGGGTCTATTCCGAATGAGAGTGTACGGTTCAACCGAACCCAGTTGGCCTGCGAATAGATTTTTCTTCATGTTTGATAAAAATCTAGCAGACGATCTCGGAGGAACTCACGCAAATCAATTAGAAACTGCCATAAACGGTTTGGCTGCTGGTAACGAATTGAAAGTTACAATCCCCAGCGAGAATGTGACTCTTGGTATTTCTGCGGGTACGGTAAACACTGCCGAATTCAGTGATGGCGGAACCAAATATCACAGCAGAAAATATTTTATGTGTGACTTGACAACAGGACTAACGGTAGATTTACCAGAAAATGTAACAGGTTATGCTACCATACCAATACCAAGCGGATGGCCAACGTCATAATAGAAAACCCCGCTCCGAAGTGCGGGGTTTTTTAAATTGTATATTTGTTTTTTATCAGGAAACGGCAGTGGTTGCTGCATCCCAAAGGAAGCGAACGAC
>UEXM01002274.1_pt1 | contig 14027 bp, 19 predicted proteins | sample 1796661 | NCBI WGS metagenome assembly UEXM01 (sample SAMEA4772469, study PRJEB27181) | metagenome | reverse complement strand
GTGCTAAATTTAGTGATAAAGATATAGATAAAGGTATAGCTAAAGAAGATAGAATGATAAAACAATATGAATCAAAAAAATCAAAAATATTTAAAGAAGCCGATAATTTTAGTTTAGGAGGAACGGTATCTAAAAAAATAGGCATACAAGTAAAAGGTGATAAAAAAATAAGGATTTTTTAATGGCAGTAAATTACAGAGGAGAAAAATTTTCTGGTTATAACAAACCAAAAAGAACTCCGGGCAAAAAGAAAAAATTTGCTGTACTTGCTAAAGTAGGTGACAAAGTAAGGCTAATAAGATATGGTGACCCAAATATGAAGATAAAAGTTAACATACCTAAGAGAAGAAAAAGCTTTAGAGCGAGACATAAATGTGATACCGCTCCTCCTGCTAAATTAACTGCAAGATATTGGAGTTGTAAAAAATGGTAAGAAAAGGGGGTATTAGATCTCAAATGGCTAAACAAATGGGTATGTCAAAAAACAAAGCAGACGACCTTTTACAAAAAGGCAAACAAATGAACGATGCACAAGGTTTTAATAAAGGAGGAACTAGCATGGCTAAACAATTTCCAGATTTAACAGGAGACGGTCAAACAACCCAAGCAGATATTCTCAAAGGAAGAGGAGTTTTTGCTCATGGTGGTACTATGACTGTTATAATTGGAACAGATGTTTCACGTGAAACATCTAATTCTGTTGAAAAAATAACACCTGGTCCAAAAGATGTAAAAGTAAACATGAATAGTAAAGTGAGAAACCAAGAAATTAAAGGTACTCCATCTGTTCAAGTAAAAGGAAGAAGATTTTCTGGAGTTTATTAATGAGTTCTATAAATTTTGCTTATTCTTTTTTAAAAAGAATACAACAAAGAATAGAATTAACAAAAGAAACTATTTTATCAGGTTCTTTTAAAACGATGGAAGATTACAAACACATAACTGGAGAGCTAAAAGGTCTTCAGTTTGCAGAAAGAGAAATAAAGGAACAATTAGAAAGCAAGGAGAACAACGATGAGTAAAACACTATATGTGCCAGAACATATTGCGAATAAAGATAAGAAAGAAAAAAAGGTTAATGTAGAACCTTTATACAGACCAAAGGATACTAAAGTTCTTGATCCTGGTTTAATTAAGAAAAATTTAAAAGAAAGACTTCCTCAACCTACAGGTTGGAGAATATTGGTAATGCCTTATATGGGTAAAGCCACTACAGACTCAGGTATTTACATTCCTGATACTGTCAGAGAGCGTGAGCAACTAGCAACAGTAGTAGCTTATGTTTTAAGAGTTGGACCTTTAGCGTATAAAGATCCAAATAAGTTTGGGCCAGAATCTACTTCTTGGTGTCAAGAAGGTCAATGGGTTTGTATTGGTCGTTACGCAGGATCTCGTTTTAAAATAGACGGCGGTGAAGTTAGAATTATTAATGATGACGAAGTAATTGCTACTATATTAGAACCAGATGACATTAAACACGTTTAAACAGAAAGAATAAAGCAACTTCATGGAGATAAAGAGACATGCAACAAGAACAAAAAGTAGAACAAGAAAATATTGAACAAGAAGCGGTAGAAGTTGAATTAGAAGATAAAAAAAACGATACCGAAACACAAGAGCCTGAAGAAAAAGTAGAAACAAAAAGTAAAGATGAGTTAGAAGACTACAGTTCAGGTGTTAAAAATAGAATTGATAAACTTACTAGAAAAATGCGTGAAGAAGAGCGTCAAAAAGAAAGTGCTATTCAATTTGCCGAGAATGTTAAAAAAGAAAATGAAACTTTAAAGACTAGATTAACTAATCTTGATAAAGGATATCAAGAAGAATTTGGTTCAAGAGTCGATTCTCAGTTACAAGCGGCAAAAAGATCTTTAAAAGATGCACATGACTCAGGAGATACAGATAAAATAGTAGAAGCTCAAGAAAGTTTAGCTACTTTAACTGTTGAAAAGTCAAAATTAAAGAAACCAATTGTTAAAGAAGAGGCAGAAACACCGAATCAAGCACCAGTTGCTCCAATTCCTGCCCAACAACCTCAACAACCTGCTCAAAATGCACGTCCAGATCCAAAAGCAGAGGCTTGGGCTAACAAAAACGACTGGTTTGGGCAAGATGAAGTTATGACATATGCATCATTTGGCATTCATAGACGTTTAGTTGAGGATGAAGGGTTTGACCCCACATCAGATGAGTACTATAGTGAACTCGATAAACGAATAGCTTCTGAGTTCCCTCATAAAGTAGGACAGAAGCAAACGGGAGGAAGTCAAAAGGTAGTTTCGGCTACTTCTTCTAAATCCCGCAACAAAGGGGGTAAAAAAACAGTGAGACTATCCGCCTCTCAAGTTGCAATGGCAAAACGATTAGGTGTTCCCGTAGAGGAATACGCAAAATATGTTAGACAGGAGGCTTAAATGAATAGTCAAACAAATAAAAACACAAGAACATCTAGGGAAGCACAATCTCGTGATAATAACGCAAGAAGAGCTCCTTGGAAGCCACCATCCATGTTGGATGCGCCTAAACCACCTGAAGGTTATGTACATAGGTGGATAAGAACTGAAGTTATGGGTTTTGATGATCGAAAAAATGTTTCAGCTAAAGGAAGAGAAGGCTGGGAATTAGTTCGTAAAGATGAATACCCTGACTTCGAAGTACCTTCCATTGAAGATGGAAAGCATGCTGGAATTATTGGTGTTGGAGGTTTACTTTTAGCACGTATACCAGTAGAAACCGTTGAAGAACGCTCAAGATACTTTCGAGATCAGTCTCGCAATCAGATGCAAGCAGTTGATAATGATTTAGCTCGTGAAGAGCACCCTGCGATGCCTATACACAAGGCAGAAAGACAAAGTCGTGTAAGTTTTGGTGGTTCTCGCAAAAGTGAGAGCTAAATTTTAATTATTTAGGAGATAAAGAATGGCAAATTCTAATGGAGCGTTTGGATTAAGACCAATAAAAAAATTAGGTCAAAATACAAACAGCACTGGTACAACAGAATATAGAATAGCCGCAGGAAACACTAATAAACTGTATCAAGGACAAGCAGTTATTCCTTTAGCTACAGGTTTTATCGATCAGTTGCAAGCAGCAGCAGGCGGTAATGTTCCTATGTTAGGTGTTTTTTATGGTTGTGAATATGTTTCAAGTACTAGTGGAGAAACTATTTTCTCAAACACTTGGCAAGGGGCAGGAGCGGATACTAATCATCCAGTAAAAGCTTTTGTATATGACGACCCAAGTCAACTTTTTGTTATCGCTGGCGACGCTGGTGGAACAAGTTTTGATACTGAAGCAGAAATAAGAGCAGGAGTATTTTCTAATGTTCAATTCGCTAGTGGTAATAGTGGAAGTGATACAACTGGTATGTCTTCTGCTGTTGCAGACTTGAGCACTATTGCTACTACTGCAACTTTTCCTTTGCGTATTTTGGGTATTCAGGATGATCCTGAAAACTCCGATTTTACTGTAGCAGGTATTCCTTTGATTGTGCGTATTAACGCTCACTTCAATGCACCTGTAAGTACTTTCGATTCGCAATCAAACGCTAACTCAGCTGGTATATAAGGAGATTAAACTATGGCGATATCTAGAGCCCAATTAGCTAAAGAGCTAGAACCTGGTCTTAATGCCTTATTTGGCCTTGAGTACCAAAGATACGAACAAGAGCACACTGAAATATTTGACAAAGAAAATTCTGAGAGAGCTTTCGAAGAAGAAGTAATGTTAAGTGGTTTTGGTTCTGCTCCTGTAAAAAGTGAAGGTGCAGCAGTTGCATTTGACGATGCAAATGAAGCTTATACTGCAAGGTATAACCATGAAACTATTGCTTTAGCTTTTTCAATAACTGAAGAAGCAATTGAAGATAATCTATATGATAGATTAGCTACAAGATACACTAAAGCATTAGCTAGAAGCATGGCTAATACTAAACAGGTTAAAGCAGCATCTGTTTTAAACAACGCATTTGACGCTACAATAACAGGTGGTGACGGTGTTTCTTTATGTAATGGCTCACACCCATTAACAAACGGTAGCACTTTTAGAAACCAACCTACTACTGCAGCTGATTTAAATGAAACAAGCTTAGAAAATGCCTTAATTGACATTTCTGGTTTTGTTGATGAGCGTGGTTTAAGAGTTTCTGTTCGTGGTTTAAAACTAATAATTCCATCAAATCTACAATTTATAGCTGATAGAATATTAGAGTCCACATTAAGATCAGGCACTGCTGACAATGACGTTAACGCAATGAAGAACATGGGAATGCTTCCTGAAGGTTATACTGTCAACCACTATTTATTAGACACTGATGCATTTTTTATTAAGACAGATGCACCAAGAGGTTTCGTTCAGTTTGAAAGAATGCCTATGTCTACTAAGATGGAAGGTGACTTTGACACAGGAAATATGAGATTTAAAGCAAGAGAGAGATACTCTTTTGGTTTCTCAGACCCAAGATGTGTTTACGGCTCACAAGGAGCTTAATCTAGGATTTAACTTGCCCTATGGACTGACCTAGCAGACGCTTATACGACCATAGGGCAAAAAACTTTATAAGAGGTAAAAAATTATGGCAACAACAACTTTTAACGGTCCAGTCAGATCTGAAAACGGATTTGAAACTGTTTCAAAAAATGCAACTACTGGTGCAATAACTGTAACTAGTGGTAGTAAAATGGCAAGTGAAGCTGCTGGAGGTGCTGGTATTGAAGGCACAGCAGCAGTGTATATTACGCAAGTAGAAAGACTTAAAAGCGATACAACTACTAATGTTAATATAGTAAAAACAACTATTATGATAGATTTAACAGGATTAAATTCTGGTGGAACTGCTGGTGACATTATCGGTAAAGATGGTTCAGGTGTAGCATATATAGGTCAAATAACAACAGCAAACCAAGGAACAGTTTTTGGTGTAACTATGGAATGTTTTGAAACACCTACTACTGGTGAAGATGACATTGATATATATGTTGCAACAGAAGCTACTGGTGTTGAAGACACAGCTATTGGTGACTTAACAGAAAATCAATTAGTAAATGGTGGTGCACAGGCAGTGGGGGGTAGAGCTACTAACGTAACTACTTTACCGACAACCGCAGATCAATATTTATATTTAGTTGGTCAAGGAACAACAGCTGGCACTTATGATGCAGGTAAACTTTTAATTACAATTATAGGCTACGATGTAGCTAGTTAATAGGAGAACATAATGGCCGATACAAATACTAATACCACTATTATAGATGGTGATAAAAAAGTTGTTCAGTCATTTGTTCATACTTATGTGGATACTGGTGAGGGCACTGCCGTCAAAAAAATTGATGTTAGTGCTCTTGCTACAAACACAAGAGGTCAAGCTTGTACAAATGTAAGAATAACGAGAATATGGTTTTCAACTCACGGTTTAACTGTAAAAATATTAGGTAATGCTAGTACCAATGTTTTATTACTTGAGTTACCTACAAATTATCAAGGTGATTTAGACTTCACTAGTTTTGGTGGTATACCTAATACTGCTAAAGGAACTACTGGTGCAGATGGAGATATTTATTTTTCAACTCACGGTGAAGGATCTAATGATACATATACAGTTATTATTGAAGCTATAAAGGAGTACTAATGGCTACATCAGGAAGTTCAGATTTTAATCTGGATATGGCAGAAGTTGCAGAAGAGGCTTTTGAAAGATGTGGGTTAGAGTTAAGAACAGGTTATGACGCTAAAACTGCCCGGAGATCTTTAAATCTTTTATTTGCTGAATGGGCAAATAGAGGTTTAAATCTTTGGACGGTAGAAGAAATAACTCAAAGTTTAGCTTATTTGTCTTCTAGTTCTTCTGTAGCTACTTATCCAATAGGAACTATAACTATGACTGTAGCGGCTTCTGCTAATTTTACAGTAGGAGAAACTATTACAGGAGGAACTTCAGGAGCTACTGCTAGTATTATAACAAAACCTACTACTACCTCTATGACTATTACTATTCCTGTAGGAACTTTTTCAGCTACTGAAACTTTAACTGGATCTAGTAGTGGAGCAACAACAACTCTTTCTTCTGCGGTATCTTTAGCAGATGCGCAGTCAACAGTAGATGTTTTAGAAGTGGCAATTAGAAGAAGTGGTGCAGATACAGTTACTACTAGATTAAGTAGAGGAGATTATTTAGCCATATCAGATAAAGATTCTCAAGGAAGACCTACTCAATTTTATATAGATAGACAAATAACTCCTACTATGACTGTTTGGCCTTCTCCTGAAAATTCTACCGATCAACTTGTTTATTATAGAGTAAGAAGAATACAGGATGCAGATTCTTCAGTAGATACAGGAGATATTCCTTTTCGTTTTTTACCTTGTTTAGTAGCAGGATTATCTTATTACATAGCTGTCAAAAGAGCCCCTAATAGAATAGGTGTTTTAAAAGATATTTATGAAGAAGAGTTTCAAAGAGCCGCTTCCGAAGACGGAGAAAGAGCAGGTCTTAGATTAGTTCCTTCTTACTCATCATTAAGGGTAATTTAAATGGCTAGGTATGCATCAGGTAAATTTGCTTTAGGAATATCTGATAGATCAGGCAGAGCTTATAAAGTTAAAAATATGATACAAGAATGGAATGGTCTTTTTGTAGGAAAAGATGAATATGAGCCTAAACAACCACAAATACAACCAAGAAAAGTAAAGCCTGATCCAGAAGCTTTACGTATTAGTAGAACAGACAGAAAAGAACCCCCATCTCAAGTTATTTTAAACCCTAATTCTTTTACATCAGGTGATGCAGGGTCTAATATAATTACTGTTTTAGAACCTGGTCATAATAAAGTTACAGGAGATATTGTTCGTTTTAGAATATGTGATGCTTTCGATGGTTTTACTAAATCTATGTTAGAAACAAACACAGGATTTGCCGTTACTGTTATAGCTCCTACAGGTACATTAGTAACATCTAACTCATATACATTTGTAGCTACTGGTGGAGAAACTGCTACTATAGGAAGTATATCAGGTGGTGGAGTAAAAGCTACCGCAGGACCTGTTGACGATCCACATTTAACAAGTTATCCTATAGGTTAATAAAATGGCATATACATTTACAACATTAAAAACAGCTATACAAGATTATACGCAAAATACAGAAACAACTTTTGTTTCCCAATTATCTAGATTTATTATTAATGCAGAAGAAAGAATATTAAAAGAATGCGAATTACCTTTTTTCAGAAAGTATGTATCAGGACAAACAACTAATGGAAACAAATTTCTTAATAAACCTCTTAATGATTTTTTATCGCCTTTTTCATTAAGTGTAGTAAACGATTCAAAAAATGAATTTTTATTATATAAACATGTAACATTTTTACAAGATTACACTCCTAATCCAGCTACAACTGGTGTTCCTTTGTATTACGCTAATTGGGACGAATCTAGTTTTATATTAGCTCCTACTCCTAGTGCTAGTTTTAATATGGAACTACATTATTTTTATAGACCAACTTCAATTACTTCTACAACTGATGGAACATCTTGGTTAGGAACTAATGCTGAATTGGCTCTTTTATATGGTTCTTTAGTTGAAGCGTATACATTTATGAAAGGTGAAGCAGATATGTTACAGTTGTATAATGCAAGATATGCAGAAGCCTTAAAATGGTTAAAAAATCTTGGAGAAGGAAGAGATACAAGAGATTCTTACAGATATGATAACCTTAGAAGGGATATAGCTTAATGTTAGATAATAAAAGTTCTAGTGAATTAGGCCCTGTAAATGTTTACACATCTAATAATAGAGGTCATAGCCCTGAAGAAATAGCTGAAATGGCTTTAAATAAAATAATGATGGTTAGCGATAGTGCGCCTCCTGTCATACGAGATCAAGCTATTGCTCATAAAAATAGGTTGAAAGAAGTTCTTATTTTTTATATGAATAAGATGGCTCAAAGTGAAAGAACAACAATTTGGGCATTAATGAAGAAACAAGGTCAAGAAGACATGGCTGAAATTATAAGGAGGTTATAAATGGCTATTAATCAAGCAATGTGTGGAAGTTTTAAAAAAGAAATATTAGCAGGTGTTCATAGATGGACAACATCTTCTCGTGGAGATGGTTCTTCTATTTCAGCAGACAATTTTTATGTAGCGATGTTTACATCAAGTAGAACAGATGCTAATGAAGATTTAACAGGGTATACAGCAACTAATGAAGTTAGTGGAACTAATTATACTGCTGGTGGTCAAGTTTTAGGAAGTGTAACTATTGGATTAACAGATAACTCATCTTCTGTTCCTACTGCTTTTTTAGATTTTGCAGACACTACTTTTTCATCATCTACGATTAGTAACGCAAGAGTTGCAGTTATATATAATCATTCACTAACAAATGCAGGTACTGCTGGAACAGTTACTCATGCGGCTAAACCATCAGTTGCTGTTTTAGATTTTGGAAGTAATAAATCCTCTAGTTCTGGAGATTTTACTATTCAATATCCTGCTAATGATGCAAATAACGCGGTTATTAGAATAGCTTAGTATGTCTCATTTTACTTACACCGTTACCGTTGTAAGTACAGGTGGCGGTAATAAATACGCTATAAATGGCAATCAACAAGCTAGTTTAAACTTATTTGAGGGAGCAACTTATAAGTTTGATCAGTCTGATAACTCTAATAGTAGTCATCCATTTAGGTTTTCGACTACTGATGATGGAACACATGGTGGCGGATCTCAATACACTACTAATGTAACTACATCAGGAACTCCAGGAAATTCAGGTGCATATACTCAAATAACAGTAGCTGCTTCTGCTCCCGATCTTTATTATTATTGTACGAATCACTCTGGTATGGGTGGTGTTGCTACAACAACAGGAACAATTTTATCTGGGTGGGGGCGATCTACATTTAATGCAGGTCCGTGGGGTGAAGGCACTTTTGCAGTAACTGTATCTGAAACAGGTGTTGTTGCTGCTTCTACAATTAGTAGTGCAACTGTTACTGCTGTTCAAAGTATAACCGTAAGTGCAACAGGAGTATCTGCAACTACTGACATAGGTAATCAAGGATGGGGAAGATCTACTTGGAGTAGTAGTGGTTGGGGAACTCCAGTTTTTGGAACAATTGTTGAAGGTACTGGAGTTACAGTAAGTGCAACAGGAGTTCAAGCCGCAAGCACCATATCTAACGTTTCTATACAAGAAGGTGGTGGTATAACTGTTGGAATTAGTTCAGGAGTTCAAGCTTCAAGTGCTATTAATGATATTATAATACCACAAGCTCTTATTTTTGTTACAGGAGTACAAGCATCAATAACACTTAGTGATATTGATGTAGGGTTAGGTTTTGGAGTGACAGGAGTACAAGTTTCAAGTACTATTGGTAGTGAAACAGTAGTAGAAGGAGCAGGTGTTACAGTATCAGCAACAGGAGTAGTTGCTGCAAGTGCCACAGGTAGTGAATCAGTAGTAGAAGGAACAGGTGTTACTGTTTCAGTTTCTTCTGTATCCGCTACATCTCATATTGCAAGCGTAGGTTTTTCTGCTGTAATAATAGTAACAGGTGTTGGCGCAAATGGTTTAATAAGCACTGTAACTGTGTGGCAGAAAATAGATACTTCACAATCACCTAATTGGGTAGAAATAGCAGCATAGGAGAATAAAATATGGCATCATCGTTTACAACAAGTTTCGGAATAGAAAAAATAGCAACAGGTGAGCAGTCAGGCTCCTGGGGTACAACAACAAATTACAATATAGATATTTTAGATAGAATAGCTTCTTACAAATCAGTAGCATTATCTGATGCATCTACAGCAACACTTACTGTTAGGGCAGGTTCTCCAAGTGATGGAGGTAATAATGTTCAAGATGGTATGTATAGAATTATAAAGTTTACAGGAACTTTAAGTCAAAACTGTACAATAACTATAGCTCCTGCAACTACTACTTCTTATTTTGTTTTTCAAAATGCTACAAGTGGTGGATACAGTATTATTATGAAACAAGGATCTGGAGCAGCTACAGTTACTATACCAACTACTAAATCAAACATGGTTTATTGTGATGGTAGTGATGAAGTTATATCTGTTTCTGATTTATTTGTAGCCAATGCATTAGCCGCAGATAATTTAACAACAGGAGATGCCGCAGTTACTCTAGCAACTTCTACAGGTAATATAACTGTTGATGCTCAAGGTAATGACACAGACATAATATTTAAAGGTACTGATAATACTGCCGACATTACTATGTTAACTTTAGATGGTAGTGATGCAGGTACAGCAACTTTTAATCACGATGTTAAATTAAACACAGACAGTTCTGTATTAGGTTTTGGAGCGGATAACGATACAACTCTTACTCATACGGACGGCACAGGTTTAACTTTAAACGGTACTAATAAATTAACTTTTAATGATACAGGTACTTATGTGCATTCAAATGCAGATGGTGATTTAGATCTTGTAGCAGATGGTACTGCCGTAGATAGTATTAACATTGAATCAGCAGGTGGTATAACTTTAGATGCAGGTACTGCTGGTAGTGGTATTATTTACGAAGATGACGGCACTGAAATGGCTAGAGTACATAACAGTTCTAGCGATGTAATAATTGAAACTAAGGTATCAGATAAAGATTTATTAATAAAAGGTAATGATGGTGGCTCTACAGTTACACCTGCTACTTTTGATATGTCTGCTAAAGGTAAATTAATTATGGGTGCAGGAGCAGCAGGTAGCACACAAACTGCCAACGCAACTGGCTCTACAGTTTTAGATTTTGATACATATTCTAACTTTGTATTAACTTTTACTGGTAATGTAACTTTAGCTAATCCTAGTACAGAATCAGTTGGTCAGTCTGGTGTAATAATGATTATACAAGATGGTACTGGTAGTAGAACTTTAAGCCTTGGAACAGATTATGAAACAGCAGGAGCAGCAGGATTAACCATAAGTACAGCAGCAAGTTCCGTAGACATTGTTCCTTACTTTGTTCAATCAGCAGATAATATATTGCTTGGTGCACCTCAACTTGCGTTTGCATAGGAGAAATAACTAATGCCAATAAAAGGTGAATTTTTTCAAAATCCAGGAGGTGGTGGTGCTTTTTATTCACATCAGATAAATCATTCGGTCAGATTCGAGGAAGATGCGTCAGATAAAATATATAGAACTCCTAGTAGTTCAGGTAATAGAAGAACTTTTACTTTTAGTTTTTGGTTAAAAAGAACTGCAATAACACATTCAGGTAATGAAATGGTATTATTTGGTGCTGACGCAGGAAGTAGTAATTATTTTCAATTAAGATTAATGAATACTGATGAATTTAAAATTGCAGGAGCAGGAGGTATAGAATATATTTATGACCCTAGACTTAGAGATACTTCAGCTTGGGGGCATTATGTGGTTACTTATGATAATACACAAGCAACATCAGGAAATAGAGTAAAATTTTATATAAATGGAACACAGATAACTGATACTTCTTATGCAACTGCACCTAGTCAAAATTATGATACAGCAGTGAATCAATCTGGTGTAGAACATGAATTTGGTATACTAGGATATGCGTCTAATACATCAGACTTTGCTGGATATTTAGCAGAGTTTGTACTAATAGATGGTACAGCATATGGACCAGATTCATTTGGTGAAAGTAAAAATGGTGTGTGGATTCCAAAAGACCCTAGTGGTTTAACCTTTGGAACGAATGGAATAAACCTTAAATTTCAAAATGCCTCTGCACTTGGAGATGATAGTTCAGGGAACAATAATGATTATTCAGTAACTAACATGCCTGCAGATCGTCAGGTGCTCGACAGTCCAACATTTGGGAGTTAAATAGATATGGCAAGTAGTGGAAATTTTTGTACGTTAAATCCTTTGGCTAAAAGTCCAAATGCAACAGTAACACAAGGAAATTTATATTTACCTAGCGTTGGATATCCTTCTAATGTTCTGGGTACTATGGGAGTTTCTTCTGGTAAATGGTATTTTGAAGCAAGGTGTGAGAATAATTATGGTGCATATGACTCATTTGGTGTGATTGTAAGTGATAATTATACTTATAAAGACCAAGTTACAAGTTCTATAACTGGTTCTATAAATTGGACACAACTTTCTGAAGTTAGAATAAATGGAACAAATGAAGGAGTTACTAACACTCAATATTATAATGGGGATACAAAAATTGTTGGTTGTGCTTTAGATTTAGATAATAATAAAGTATGGTTTCATGGTAATGGTACTTATGTTTATGACTCAAGTGAATCATCAGCAAATCCTAGCACTAATACTGGTGGATATGCAATACCATCTGTTATGCAAGGAAAACATTTTTTACCTTTATTAGGTACAAATGCTGTAGGAGCACCAGCTATTAGGAGAGCTAACTTCGGACAAGATAGTTCTTTCGGTGGAGATGCAACAGCACAAAATAATGCAGACGACAACGGAAACGGAGATTTTTATTATTCACCACCAACAGGGTTTTTGGCGTTGTGTTCTGCCAACTTACCCATATCAGCTGACATAGACCCAGCAGGAGATGATGGTGCTACAGAAAATCCTACTAAACAATTTAATGCTATTACTTATACTGGTAATGGTAGTACAAATGCAATAACAGGATTAGGTTTTCAACCAGACCTCGTGTGGATTAAAAGAAGAAACTCATCTGCAACCTATTCAAATGGTTTAGTTGATTCTTCAAGAGGTCGTTCTAAAGTTCTTATTAGTAATTTGACTAATTCAGAATGGACAAGTAGTTCTACCCAAGATGTAGTTTCATTTGATTCAGATGGTTTTACTTTAGGTACAAACAACAATATAGCTTGTAATGCAAGTTCTAATACTTTTATTAGTTGGGGATGGAAAGCCAATGGAGGAACAACAAGCAGTAACTCAAATGGTTCAATAACTTCTTCAGTACAGGCAAATACTAAAGCTGGATTTAGTATAGCAACCTATACCTCTCCAAATAGTAGTTCAAACCAAACAGTAGGACATGGTTTAAGTGGTGTAGATTTTGTTATAACTAAAAATAGAGATGCTACTTTTAATTGGTATTGTTTTCATAGTGCTAGTTCTGGTAAAACTTATAGATTAAATAGTGGCAGTGAACACTCTTATAGTAATTGGAGTATGGGTGCTACAACGTGGGGAAGTGAAAATGGTTATACCCATGATGGAACTTCTAAATTTGTGGCATATTGTTGGCAAAATGTAGCTGGTATGCAACATTTCGGCTCTTATACTGGAAATGGTAATACTGATGGACCCTTTGTTTACACAGGATTCAGACCGTCTATAATATTTACGTTGTTAACAAACAGTACAAGTGGTTGGAGAGTAAGAGATACTGCAAGAGATACATTTAATCCATCAGATACTATTGTATGGTGGAGTCTAGAAGGACAAGAATACAGTAATAGTGGCTATAATTTTGATATACTTTCTAATGGTTTTAAAATAAGAACTTCAGGAAGTGATTTTAATACTAGTGGTTCAAAATACCTTTTTGGAGCTTGGGGAAATCCAGCTTTTCGTTACAATAATATTTTTTAGGAGGTGAAATAAGATGTGGGCATATATAAAAGATAATAAAATAGAGGAGATAATCGCTAGACCAAAAGATATGGTTATAGATGATATAAGACACTCTAGAAGAATATTTACAGCATGGACTTGGGATGAACTCAATGCCATAGGTATTTATACAGTAGAAGCAGGAACAAAAGGAGATGATAGGTTTGAGATAACTTCTAACCCTACATACACTTATAGTGCTTCTGGTAAAAAAGTAACTACTGCGTACACTACTACAGATAGAGCATTAGATGATGCAAATGCAAAAAATGAAGATGGTAGTGATGTGAAAGATGCAGATGGTAATCAAGTTGTAAATTATGGTTTAAAAACAATAGCCAAGAACCAAGCTAAAACAACAGCACATTATTTAATTAAAAGATTTGGTTGGTTAGTACAAAGAGTAACTATGGACAGTAGTGCTACAATCCCTTCAGCAGTTA
>UEXM01002271.1_pt1 | contig 14044 bp, 13 predicted proteins | sample 1796661 | NCBI WGS metagenome assembly UEXM01 (sample SAMEA4772469, study PRJEB27181) | metagenome | reverse complement strand
AGTATTAGTAACTAGATCGTAATAAAGGAGAAACTTATGAAAGCGATTAAATGGAATGGAGGAGACAACGATGGTGTTGTTATTTACCTCTTTGCAGATGACACAGTAATTGATGTGCAATCTGACAGAATTGTAATAGGAGATCCTGAGACTCTTATTATATCTGATTGTAACAGTTCTAATGTAACTGTTGTAACAGGTGTTACCGACCCAGGTGATTATTGGGGATGGAAATACAAACATACTTCAGGAACTGATTTAATTGCTAACGCTGATTTTAAAGGAAGTTCAGAGCTAAATGCTGATATTACTTCGCTAGATACAACTATTAAAGTAAATACTTCAAAGCCTTTTACAACAAGCGGAACAGTTCAAATTGGTGATGAAAAAATTTCTTATACAGGTGTAAGTGAAGGTGTAATTGAAAGAACTTTAATTGGTGCTACTAGAGGTGCAGACAGTACAACTGCCACAGCACATACATCAGGAAGTAATATAACACAGGTCTAGTATATGTTTAGTGTAGGTACATACTCTGAATTTCCTCTTTCGGATCAAGGTTCTGTATCTGTATCTATATCTGTTACAGGTGTAGTTGGCACTTCTCAGTTAGGAAACGCTTCAGCAGGGCAGTTTATTACTGTCTTACCTACAGGCGTTCAAGCACAAGGTCAGTTAGGAACTCTAGGTCAATTTGCATTAGGAGTACAAGGAAATACTTCTATAGGTCCTTACTCAGTTGCTGTTCAAGGCAATGTAACTATTATATTAGAAACCCCTGTAACAGGAACAACTCAACTTGGAAATGAAACCCTTAGTTTAGATTGCGTTCTTACTATGACAGGTGTTCAAGCGAATACATCTTTAGGTTCTGTAGACTTTAAAATAGATACTATTGCTACACCAAGAGAAAGCGAAGACTTTACTATAACAGTAAAAAGCACTGGCAGTGGTAATAAATATTTTGTTAATGGTATTCAACAACAAATGCCTACTGCATTGCACAAAGGTTTTACTTATAAGTTCGATCAGTCGGATTCAAGTAATGCAGGTCATCCATTAAGATTTAGCACCACACAAGATGGCTCAAACTATACTGATGGAGTTACAGTAGTAGGAACACCAGGTCAGTCAGGAGCTTATACACAGATTGTTGTAGCTGATGATGCACCTAGCACTTTATATGTAAAATGTAATATTCACAGTGGAATGGGTTTTGCTGTTACTGTGGGTGAAAATGTAGAAATAAAAGGAAACGCTACTTTAGGAACAGGCACTATAGCGAGAGGATCGGTTACAGTCTTCCCAACAGGAGTCTTAGCATCAACAGTTTTAGGTACTGTAGGTATATCTTTAAGTGCAGAAGTTGATGTTGTAGGAGTTTCTGCTTCAGTATCTACATCAAATGTGTTAGTTTGGAGTGAAATTGATACAACTCAAAACCCAAATTGGGTAGAAATAGCAGCATAAATATTCCTCAAAGAATATTTAATTGGAGAAATAAATGGCTACATTTAGTAATTTAGGATTAAAATTAATCACTCAAGGTGACGAAGCAGGTACATGGGGTACAAGCACAAACACTAACCTAGATATTGTTGATGAAACATTTCAGTATAATTCTAAAAATTTTACCTCTGATGCAAATTTAACAATAACAGTAGGAAACGCTACTACAGGCTCTTCAGGTTCTCCAAGTGGTCGTGAGCAAATTCTAGAATTTACTGATACAGGAACTGTTCTTACAACTACAAGAAGCGTAATATTACAACCATCTACACTTAAAAAAATGTGGTTAATAAAAAATTCAACAGCTCAAAGCCTTATAATAAAAATGTCTAATGGTGATTCAGGTATTACTATAGCAACAGGTAAAGACGCATTATTGTACTCCACAGGTGCAGGAGCTATGAAGCAATCTGAATCAGCTTCGCCAGGTGTTACACAAGTTACAGGAACTGCTAATCAAATAGTAACAAGCTCTACAACAGGCAATGTTGGTTTAACTTTAGATAATAGTATTATGAGAAAAATAGTGTCAGGAAATGCTGCGACAGGTACTGTTACAAATAATTTTTTTAATGCAACTAATTATAATAGATATAAATTTTCAGGCTCTTTACAAATGACTATAAATACTACAGGAAATTTAAATATTCAACCTATAACAACTGCTAATGCTACAGGTGTAGGAAATTTTTTAGGATCAGGAATGAGTACAGATTTAGCAAGTAATAGTTTAACTCAGGCACAACTTACAAATGGTTCAACAAGTTCATGGACAATACCTTTAAGTGGTGTTGGTTCAGCTAATCAACAGGATGTTTGGTGGGAAATTTGTATGCAAAGAGACCCAACATATCAATCAGGAAATGGATTTCCTTACTATGGTTATGGTAAAGTTTATTCAAGGTCAGGATTAAACAACGATCAATCAAAAGTTGCAGATATTTCAATGGGAGCTACCAACAATGGTTCTTGGAATACATTTGGTGGTTTAAGATTTACAACACCTGCTAATGTTATATCAGGTCATTATTTAATAGAAGCTAGTAATTAATAGGATTTTAAAATGGCAAAAACAACTGTTGCAGAAGTGGATAAAAAGTTGGCGGTAATGGAACAACAGTTAATAGATCATGTAACAGCTTGTGAAAAAACATCAGAAGAAACATTGCACAGAGTAAAAAGATTAGAGTATTTTATCATAGCAACTTTGTTTTCAGTTATTAGTGGAACAATAGTTGTTGTAACAAGTTTAGTAGTATAGGAGAAGAAAATGGATATTTTAAATAAAATAATAGAATCAATAAAATCAAACTTTAATACATTAGTAGAAGGTTTGAAATCACCAATATTTATAGGAATAGTTTCTTATATCTCTTTATTAATAGCATTCTCAATAGATAGCGTTATCTTTCTTTTGATATCCTTAGGCTTAGTGGGGTACACCATTTATCTTACTTTTAAAATTGAGGACTAATTATGATATCATTGCTGGGCTCTTTACTTGGATTCGGCACTTCTTTTATGCCTTCAGTATTAGGGTTCTTCGAGAAGAAAGCTAAATTTAAACAAGACTTATTAATGCTCGAAGCTAAAGCTAAGTATGCAGAGCAAATGTCCAAGTATAAAATTAAAGAGTTAGATGCCCAAGCAGATATAGAAGAATCAAAATCTATTTATCAACACGATCAACAATTAAGTAAAAGCAATAAATCTAGGTTTATTTCTTCACTACAGGCTTCTGTAAGACCTGTAATTACTTACTTGTTATTTGGTTTGTTTGCTTTTGTTAAAATTACAGAAGTTGTTATATCCGTACAGAATGGTGATAATCCTTTAAGAGGAGTTGTTAATGCATGGGATGTTGAAACGCAAGGGCTCTTTTCTTGCGTGATTGCATTTTGGTTTGGGAATCGTGCAATGAAAAGGATGGGTAAATAATGCCTTATCAGGATTTAACACCGCCAGCAGGATTAAATAAAGTAGGTAGTCAGTACACTGCTAAAGGTCAATGGTATGATGCTAACCTTATTAGGTTCTTCAATGGAGTTCCGCAAAAACTAGGAGGGTGGACTTCTTGGGTAAGTCTTCCAACAACTTCATCATCTCCTTCGGAGAGCCCTGCTTCAACAAACAATATTAGGTCTATATTTCTTTATAGAGCTAATAATAATACAAGATATACAGGTGTAGGAACTAGATCAAATTACAATATAATAGAAGGAACTTTACCTTCAGACATAACTCCTGTAACAGCACTTGTTTTAGGAAACAATCCTGTTGCGTGTGTATCAGGAAATTCTTTTATAACATTTACTTGTACTGATCCACATGGATTAAAATCAGGTGATTTAGTAAGAATATCAGGTTTAACAGGAACTATAGGAAATATAAATTTAACAACATACAATGCTGTTGCTTCTGACACATACGATACTAGAGAGGTTTTGTCAGCTCCTACTTCTACAACATTTACATTATCAAGTTCTACAGCTAATGCCACTGCAAGTGGTGGAGGAAACAGTGTAGTTATAAGTGCCTATTTAGCTGTTGGTTCAAACAGTTTTGTTCAAGGTACAGGATGGGGTTCTAGTGATTGGGGAGGTACAATAAATAATGTCGCTTGGGGTAGTGTAGGTTCTCTTGATTATACAAATCAATTAAGACTTTGGTCAGAGGATAACTTTGGTGATGATCTTCTTATTAATCCTAGAGGAGGTCCTATTTACTATTGGGATAAATCAGCAGGAACAAGTCAAAGAGCAAGATTAATTTCAACGCAATCACAAACAACTTCCCCTATTTCTTCTTTAGATATTGCCTCTACTACATTAAATGGTGCTTTAACTCGTACAGCTACGACAATAACTGTTACATCAACAGCAGGTTTTTATCAAAACAATGGATATGTCATTGTTGGCGATGAAGTTATTTATTATGCTAATTCTACAGCAACTCAACTTACAGGATGTGTAAGAGGTAAAAATAACACTATTGCAAAAGCACATGATTCAGGCGATGCAATAAAACAATATGAATCTAATGCTCCTTTCTTTTCTTCGCAAGTTATGACTAGTGATCAAGATGGTCATTGTATATCTTTTGGATGTAATCCTTATTTACAAGATACAATTAACCCTATGCATATTAGATGGTCAGCAACACAGAATGCTATGGATTGGACACCTCGTGCAACTAACTCAGCAGGCGGTGTTGATTTAAGTAGTGGTTCAGAAATAGTTGGTGCTTTGTCAGCAAGACAAGAAATATTAATATGGACTGATACATCTCTCTATTCTATGAAATTTATTGGCGGAGATTTAGTTTTTTCATTTGATGAAGTTCAAGATGGAATAACAATGATATCTCCTAGAGCATGTGCAAATGCAAGTGCTAATACATACTTTATGGGAGAAAGAGGATTTTATAAATATTCAGGTGCTGTAGAGCCCATACCTTGCCCTGTAGAAGATTATATCTTTGATGACTTAGATATTAGTGAACAACAAAAAGTCTTCGCTGTAGCTAATCCTAGATACAATGAAGTATGGTGGTTTTATCCTAGTAATGAAATGAATACTTTATATGCAGGCAGTGGAACAGCAAATTCAGACCTTGTTTCTTCAGCAAATTCTAGTGATCCAACAAGGTGTGTAATTTATAACTATGTAGAAAATACATGGACTCTTAATAATATGTGGCGTTCAGCAGGTGCTACGGCATACGAAGAGGATTATATGTTATTAGGTCAACAATCTAACAGTATTAATAGTTTCTTAGTAAGGCAAGATGATGGCGATAGGTCTAATAGTTTATCTGCTGATGCCACAGGAAATAATTTTACATCTCATTTAGAAAGTGGTGACATAGCTATAGGCGATGGGCAAGATTTTGTTGCAGTATCATCTGTAATAAATGACGTAGAATTAACAGGTAATATCTCAACTTTAAATAATGAAGTATATATTAGAAATTATCCATCCGAATCACCTGCTTTATCATCTAGTAATACTGTTACCTCATCTACCAAAAAAACTGATTTAAGGGCTAGAGGCAGAGCTACTATTTTAAAATACAAGCATGTAGATCAAGACTCTAGTTTTAGATTATTTGGTATAAGAATGGATGTTTATCCTGATGGGAGAAGATAATGGCTAGACAACCTTTAAGACCTGCACAAAAAGAATATAATTCTATAGATGAAAATTTATTTCGTGAACAAATTACTAATTTTATAAATGAAATAAGTACAAAAGTAGATGAAGTAGAAAAAGTAAATACAACAACAAGTGCCAAAAGTGTGAGAAGAATGCAACTTCTACTGCTTGGTGCACCAAAATGGACAGCTTAAATGGCAGATACATTTAAAGTATTGGCACAATTAAAACCTTCTTCAGCAACAGCTACAATGCTGTATACAGTTCCTAGAAGAGAAGGTACAGGAGTTGATACAAAGTATCCTGCACAAACAACAATAAGTTCTTTAGTAGTTTGTAATCAACATGGAAGTACAGCAGATACATTCAGAGTTAGAATAAAAGTAAAGAATGCTGGTGACGACAGCAAACAATTTATATATTATAACAAAAGTGTAAGTGCACAAGATACATTAGCCGCAGTCATCGGCATCACATTAAGTGAATCTGATGTTATTGAGGTATATGCAACAAATGGAACATTAAGTTTTAATTTATTTGGAGTAGAGACAACATAATGAATAACAAATTACCTTACAAAGGAATAGCAGATCAAGTAGCAAGTAGAGGTCGTTATGGTGATACAACACTTATGCATGTTAATCCTTCTGAAGTTCAAGCTCTTTCTAATGTAGCACCATTAACAGTAAACCCTGACACAGGGTATCCTGAAGCATTTTTACCTGCTGTTTTAGCACCTATAATTGGAGGAGCTTTAGCTCCCATGTTACTTGGAGGCACTGCCCTTGGAGCTACTTTAGGAACAGCAGGTCTTGCTGGTTTAGGTGCAGGTGCAGCATCAACTTTAGAATCAGGTAGTATAGAAGAAGGTATGCTTACTGGACTTATGACATTTGCAGGTGCTAATACGTTTGGTGATGCCGCAGCTTTAACAGGAGCAGGAGAAGAAGCCACTAGATTAGGTCTTGATGCCTCTACTGGAGATTTAACAAGTATACTTTCAGGCGGTACAGAGGCTGGTAAAACTATTACTGAACTTGGCAAGTATAGTCCTGAATTTTTAGCTCAAAATGCTGCAGGGCAAAATCCTACACAATTCTTTAATAATAATATTACATCTGCAGCAGATGTGGCACGTCAATCACCATTTCAAAATTTTGATCTTGGAAATTTTGCTACTGCCGCAACAGATATGAAAAATATAGTTCCTTTTGCTTCAGGTGCAGGTGGTCTTGCTGTAAAGCAAGATATAGATGATTTTGAAAAAAGTAATGCAATGGCATCACAAGCAAGAATAGACAAAAAAAATGAAATACTAGATAGCTATACACCAAGTGCACCAGGTATGGGTGGATCAGTATACACATCTAGAAACACACCAGGTGGAACACAATCACCATTTAGCGTAGGCGGTAATAATCAATATAATAAATTTGATAACTTTGCTTATGATGGTGGAAGAATAGAAAATTCATATGCCAATGGCGGACAAGTTGAAAGAAAGATGCTTGGCGGAGATTTGCGTTTTAGTGGAATAGATTTTAGTGGAGTAGATTTTGGTAAATATTTTGATAGTCAAGGAAATTACATAGGCAATACTACAGGTGGCAATACTACAGGTGGTAATACGACAGATGGTAATGCCACAAATAATACAATAACAACGCAATCTGCTGAAGATGTTACTCCTACTGATCCTACAATGCCTGACATAAGTAATTTTTCTCTTGGTTATGATCCTACTAGAATAAATATGACTACAGGAGACTATTATACAGACGAAGAAATGGAAGGAAAAATTAGAGGTAGAGGATTAACTCCTGTTCCTTATAACTATATGCCAGGATTTATGCCTGAGTATCAATACGTTTCTAATATTCAACCAACATCAACTATTGGTGGTGGTGACAGCTCTCAACAATACGAAATAAGTGGGAGCGGATCTATGGGATTACCTAACGTAGTAAACATAGGCGGTCAAAATGTTTATAAAGGTTCTTATAATCCTGATTTATTTGCAGGCGGAACTCCTTACAATGAATATCTTTTAGGTAATGTAGAAAAAGGTATACCTGCTTATTTAAGTTCTTATATGCAAAACACTCCTTATTATCAATATCAAGATCAACAGTTAAACAGTATTTTTGGTGGCGGTGGATACGGAACTCCTGGTTTTGGAAGTGGTAACATAGGTCAACCTGGTCAACCTGTTCAACCTTTACCTAATCCTGAGGATATAAATCCTTTACAATCAGAGGTAGATTCTCTTAATAAAAGAGTAGAAGATTTATTAGCAGAGATAGATGGTAAAGATTCAACAATAGCTACAGAATTAGCTACAGATCAAGGATCAACATTTACTGATGTATCAATAGATCCTAAATCAAATTTAATTGTACAAACAGGTGATGACGCAGGTCGTTTAAATGTTGATGATAACATATTTGATTATTTAACTGATGAAGCAAAATCAAAACTTGGAACACCTTCTAATTATTTAGATGACTACTTGTATAAGTTAGATAGTTTTGCAGGAGATACTACACTAGATAAATTAACTGATTTTAGTGGAGTAAACACTGATTTTATTAATGAGACTACTGGTAGTACAGATAATAATATAAGATTTGATCCTAACACAGGTAACTTAATTACAATTATTCCACAAGCAGATGGTACTTATACGGAATTCATGGTTACAACAGGACAAGGTTATATACCTTTACGCACAGCAACTTCTTTAGCAGAAGACGGAACTTTACTAAATCCAGTAGAAACTACAACTGAACAGCAACAAGCATCAGGAATATCTTTAGAAAATCAAAACCAAACAAACACATTTAATGATCCTTTTGAACTAATTAATAACGTGCCAGGTTTGACACAAACAGAAAGTGGATTAGGTGGTAAAACAGTTTATGGTGCTGAAGAAAATTCTGATGGAACATTTACATATACATTAAGAGATCAAGACGGAAACTTTACTAATGTAAATTATGATAATAAAGGAAATGTTTTAAGTTACACAGGTGGAAGAGTTGGATACGCAAGTGGCGGTCAAATACTAAATTCAATTAAAACTTTAGAAAATTACACACAACCATTACCAACAGGTGGTATGGAAGATAATCTATATGCAGTAGGCGGAGAAATAATGCAAAGTTCTGACACTGTAGAAATAGATGGTCAGATAATAGAAAAATCTGATCAAGTAGAAACTGTTTTATCAAACCCTGTCATACAAGAAAAAATGCCTAAAGGAGACAGAGAACTATTAGAAAAAATGTCTTACGTTATTCTAGGAAGATTAAAAGATGACGGATCTATTATGCAAGAATTTATAAGACTTTTCGGAGAAGAAGCATACGCTAAATTAAAAGCAGAGTTAATTCCGTTACCTCAACAAGAAGGTATGATTCAGGGAGAAGGTGGCGGAATGGATGATAAGGTCAATGGAGTTATTGGAGATCAAGAGCAAGTTGCAGTAAGTCCTGGCGAATACATTGTTCCTGCTGATGTTGTTGGCAACTTAGGTGATGGCAACAGCGAAGAAGGTGCAAGAATTATGGATGATTTTTTATCAAGAGTCAGAACAGAAAAACACGATACAGAAAAACAACCTGATCCTATTAACCTAGACAACGTGATGCCAGCATGAATGAAAAAGACGAAATTGTAAAAACATTAGTAAAGCCAGAAGATATACTTCATGTATGGGCTTTTGCTGAAAAACATTTAAAGAAAAGTGCAAAGAGAAGCGATGGAAGAATTACTCTTCGTGATTTACTAGAAGAATGTTTGTCAGGAGAAAGTAACTTATGGATTGTTTACAAAAAAGAAGAATTCCCTGAGTTAATGGGTTGTGGTATAACTCAGATAACACATTATCCAACAGGATTAAAAATGTTAAACATTGATCATGTCGCAGGAGTAAAACAACAAATGTGGACAAAAGAAGCTATAGATATTTTAGAAAGTTTTGCTAAAGATTGTCATTGTGATGGCATAGAAGCTGTAGCTAGAGCAGGATTTTGGAGTTGGATTAAAGAAGATGATTGGAGTAGAAAAGCAGTAGCTTTTGAAAAGAGGTTTACAAATGACGTATCGTAGAAGTAGATTTAAAGGTGGCGGTTCTTCAGCACCTACAGAAACACAAGTAACTAATTTAACTATGCCTCCTGAGGTATTACCTCAGTTCCGAGCTCTTTTAGGTCGTTCAGAGTTTGAAAGTAATCAACCTTACTTACCTTATTCACAACAAAGATTAGCAGGTTTTTCACCTGCTGAAAGGATGTCTCAACAAGGTTTAGCATCTATGGCTATGTTTGGCGATCCTATTGCATCAAGACAAGCCTATCAAAGAACTGCAAGCTCTCCTGACGTTATGACAGGTGGAATTGCAGATGCTTATATGTCACCATACTTTCAACAAGCACTTGATCCTTTAAAAGATGAAACAAAAAGACAATCAGCTATTCAAGCTCGTGGTATTAGAGATCAGGCATCAGCACAAGGTGGTTTAGGTGGCTATAGAGAATCTATAATGCAATCTGAAAGACAAAGAGATCTAAACAGACAATTATCTGATATTGAAAAGACAGGAAGACAAGATGCATTTTTAGATGCTAACAGAAGATTTGAACTTGATAGAGCCGCTAACGAAAGAAAAGCTATAGCACTTTCAAAATTAGGTGGTCAGCAACAAACAATGGCTCAAGCAAGATTAAAAGACTTACAACTTGTAGGAGAGCAGGATAGAGCTTTACAACAAGCTAGTCTTGATATGGGATATCAAGATTTCTTACGTCAACAAGAATACCCACAAAGACAACTTGGTTTTTATGAAAATATTCTTAAAGGATCATATTCTGAACCTAATAGAACAGTTAGCACATACTCTCAACAACCAGGATTGTTTAGCGGATTAATAGGTGGAGGCTTACAAGCCGCATCTTTATTCGGATCAGGCGGTGGATTAGTTAGCATGGCAGGAGGAGGAAGAGTTCCTCGAAGAGGTGGTTTAACAGCATTAGGAATAGCAAATGCATTAGCTACAAGGAGTCAAAATGCTAGGTAAAAACATAATACAATTACAAGAAGAATTAAGTTATATGCCAATGCAAAGACTTATAGATATGGTAGACGATCCTAACTCTATATATGGATCTTTAACATTAGTAGAAATTAAAAACAGAGAGGCATTACAAAACTCTTCTACAAACATGTCACCAACACCAACAGTAGCTGAAGACGTTGTTTCATCAGTTGCTTCCCCTGCTAGTACCGACTTATCCTCCCCAAACCTCTCAGTCGAAGCTAGTGGGGGAATAGCAAATTTAGAGCAACCACAACCACCTATGCAAATGATGGCAGAAGGAAGAACAGTTAGATTAAGTGATGAAATGGGAGAAGAGTTTTCTTTACCGCCAGGTGGCTTAATGGATCTTTTAGGTGAAGAAGAAACACCATACTTAGGTGATGAAGAAGCCATAACTCCTGAAGAGTTTGATGAATTAAATAAAATAGAAGCTGAAGAAGACTTCAAAGATATGATTGATTATGAAAGAAGTAATCAGGAAACTATACCACAAGCACCAATTTCAGGACTTCCTGTTGATTTAGATGTTGATGTTGGAGATGATCAAATTGATTCATTAAACCTTGGAAGAGATAATTTTAACGTAAATGTAAATAGACAAGGTAATTTAAGAGGTTCGTATGATTTTAATCCTTATTTAAGTGCAATTATGAATGATCAAAGCGAAGATGAAAATGATATGAAAGCTGGAATTATAGGATCAATTCCATTTAGTACAGGTGGTTTAGGTTATGCAGAAGGTGGGCAAGTCAAAAGAATGAAAGAAGGAGGAGGTCTTCTAAGTAAGGTTATTGGTTCTGAAGGTGCTTTTATTGACACCGATAGTCCTGCCTCAATAGCATTTGGATTAACTTCACTTATACCTATTGGTGCAGGACTTGGTATGACTGTTAGAGGTTTAAGAGCAGCAATCGGCTTATATAATAAAGGAAAGTTAAGTAAAAAAGGATTAGCACAAGCGTGGAAAAAATTTAAAAATCCTAGAAAGAGTAAAAAAGATAACATTTTTACTAAAGGTAGAAAAGGTGGGCAATCACTTATAGCAAAATATCCTAAAACTTCAGCTACTGTTGGAGGGCTTGGAATAACTAGTATGTTACCTGGTGAAACTGAAAAACTTAAGGAAAACAATTCAGTGCCGACACGACCAATGACTCCTTTAGAAATGGCAAGTGAACAATTTGGCTATCCTACAGCAGATGAAAGAGAATCTAATAGAAGACAAAGACTTCTTATGGGTTTAGGTTCTAATATTGCAAGTGCTACTAGCCTTAATGATATAGTGCAAGGTAATTACGATATTATAAAAGATGAACAAGATATGGAAAGACAAAATCTTTCTGATGATTTATCTATGATACAAGGAATGCAAGGTCTTGATCCTAGAGTAAGACAGTTGGAATACTTACAAGCAACATTAGAAATTTTAGGTGAGACTGAGCCAGGAAGTGAAAGATACAATGATGTTCTTGAACAACTTCTTAAGTTACAAGCTGAAATGTCAGGTCAAAGTATAGGGCAAGGTATTACACAAAAAATTTCTGAAACACCTTCTGTTGCACCTACCGGTGGTGAAACATTAGAAAATGCTCAAGCTGAAATACAAACCTATGTAAACAATTTGAGTTAGAGAGGTATGCTGTGCCTATAATTAATTTACCTGACGGCAAAACGATTGAAATACCATCTGATCTTAATCGTGATCAAATTAACTCTATAAAACGAAAAATTGCAGAAACTTATAGTAATTATTCACCTCAAAAAAAAGATGTCAGTTACCTTGATCCTGCAAGATATGCTTATGCTTTACGAAATATACCAAAAGGCGTAGTTGATACAACTTTAACATCAGCAACAGGTATATCTTCTTTTTTTGATGCAGGTAATGATAATTTTATTACGCACGGATTACAAAGTTTACAAGATGATTTTAGAAAAAAGACTGAAATTTCTGCGGATAAAAAGTACGGAGATTTGTTTACGAGTAAAGTTGGAAGTGGAATAGGTAGTTTTGCAACCTTTGGTGCTCCTAGATTAGCCACTACTGCTTTACGATCACAAAAGGCTTTTTCTCCTGCTGTTTTAGATAAGTTAGATAAATATGCTGGTCGAACAGGTTTAGGAATAGCTTTTGGTGCAGGAGTTTCAGACCAAGCTAATTCTATAAATGAGTTAAGAAACGAAGGTAAAAAAATTAATACTGCTACAGAAATTATTGCAGAGTCATTTGGTGGTCTTATTGGATTAAGTGAAATGTATCCAATAGAAAAACTTTTCAAAAGACTACCAAACAATGATGCTTCAAAAGAAATTATAAAGAGTGGATTTAGTAAATTATATCCTAAATTAGCAGGAGCAACTGCCACAGCAAGAAACGAAGCTATTCAAGAAACTGTAGCAGGGATAGCTCAAGATGCTGTTGCTAGAGGTTTGTATGATGAAAATAGGAAAATATTTAACACTGAAAGTATATGGGATAATTTAACTGTTGGTGGTGCTACAGGGTTTATTTCTGATTTAGCTATTAATGCTCTTGTGCCAGGTAGAGTCAAAAAAGATGTTAATATAGAGGATACAAATAAAAAAGATGAAGTAGATAAAACCATAGAAGAGTCAGAAAAGTTTGTTGATTCTAGTGTTCCTATACCTAAATTTAATGTTGTTGAAAGCGGTGAGTCTGAAGTTGTTCCTATTTTTTATGAAGATTCAGATGTTAAAAGAATAAAGAAAAAAGATACAGGTTTTGACACTACAACAGACTATGAAACAACAGATAAAAAGTGGAAAATAATTAACACAGGGTATCAAGCAGGAATAGGTGTTCAATATCAAGTAGTAGAGGTTGGAACAGGACAAGAAAAAGACATTGGTAGGCTTGGAGGTGACAGATTACCAACCTTCTTTAAACTAAAAGAAGCTAAAGAATATTTAAGAACAAAACAAAAAGGCGAAGAAGAAATAAAATTTTACAACGTCATAGATGAAAACAATGGTCAAATCTATAATAATGTTGATCTTGAGAGAATATATGGAGAAACTGAAGCAGTATTAGATTTTGATAGAGCAGAATCTTTAAAAGAAAGATTACAAGCAATATCCTCAAGATCCGAAACTTTAAGAGATGCAAAAAATCAAAGTTATGATTCAGGTGCACAAAACAACACAACGCAACTAATTGCCTTAATACAAGCAAATTCTAAAGTTGGAAAAAATGTTTCTGATGGTGAAATTGATGATGACTTAAGTGTAATAGATAGTAATTTCACAGCAAAAGATATTAACG
>UEXM01002270.1_pt1 | contig 14044 bp, 15 predicted proteins | sample 1796661 | NCBI WGS metagenome assembly UEXM01 (sample SAMEA4772469, study PRJEB27181) | metagenome | reverse complement strand
ATTGCCCAAAGCCAATAGTAAAAAAATTAGCCCCATCGGTTACGATAATAGCTGATTCACCGGGTTGGAATGGTAAGTTAGCTGCCCCATCAATTGTCACTGCTCCCGGAGGCGTTGCCGTGATCGCGCCCGATCCAGAGTTTCTTAAATATAAAAACCAGTTGTCACCGCCTGTGATTGGATCAGGCAATGTGTAAGTGCCACCAGCCCCCGTGTAATTAAACATTTTGGCTCGGTCATCCACACCACTCGTAAAGTTAGTGTTAAACGTGGTTACTGGCACGGACTGCGATAAGACAGTGCCAATAGCAACTATGCCTGTACCTGCTAACGATGATGCATTGGCAGTTGATGTTGTTGCACCATATTGAAGAAACACCCAGTCTCCATTTGCAGTGCTGTTATTAGTTAAATAAAGTTGCCACACTTGACCAGCTGCAACTGATCCTATTTGTACACCACCTGCATTTTTTACAAGAAACGTGTGTGAGCCTATATTGTTAAAAAGTATTGTATTACCTGTTCCACTCTTGGTGGCATCCGGAACAATAATGCTGAAAGTTGGTGACGGTGCTGTTTGAGTTACATCAATAATTCGCGTTGCTAAATTTGTATTTGTTGAAGTTTCTTCAGGCCAACTCAGTGTAACATCAGCCGATAGATTTTGGGTACTATAACTAATTTCACTGGGATAAATGTTAGCACCGCCAAAAACATCTTGATAAATAGGCATTATGCTTCACTCCTTTGAGCCGCGCGGTCAAGGATTCTTCCTAAATCTTGACCGTTGAATGCTTGAGCACATCTGTCATAAAGACCTTGCCACAGTTGTACTCTTTCATCATTTTTCAAAAATGGGGTTGCCTCAAGTAACGAAGCATACAACACCAACTCCGGTGCATATTCTGTAAGCCAATTGCTTTGCAAGTTTGGACCTAGCAGTGCTGGTTGTTCGTAATAAAGTATTTCTAATGCAACTCCATTCGTTGCTTGGTTTGGTGTCGGAGCAATCAACCAATTAGCGTAGTCATAGTCAGCATAAAATTGTGGTACGCCTTCATCTTGTTCATTGGGCCAATAATTACGAACATACTCATATGATCTTGTTTGTATTGGCGTTCCAGCAATGGTCATAGAAATAGTATCACGCCAACGGTCTGGCTTTAGGTAAGTCGAAACACCTTGAGACAAAGGTGTTGTTATTGCCCTAATAAAACCTTCAATCTTTAATTCACGAGCTATACGTCTTTCTGCCAACGTAATTAAACGTGGCAGTTGGTCAAAGACTATTTGATCGCTTGCCTGAGTAAATCCACGTTCTAAATAACGCCTTATGTCTACAAGCAAGCTATCGTATGTCATCGTATAGCTCATGGCTTAATCCTTACTCAGAACTCTCGTCTTCAATTCTAGGATCAACCCAATCGGGGTTAAGGGTCCAAGTAGCACCATCGAAAAACCATTTATTTCCGTACCACTCTTCTTCAGGGCCAGTAATGTTTTCATACAAAGTGCAATCACTTGTTGAATGACATCCTACAATAAAATCTAGTTTTTCTTCTGGGCCAACATCAATTCTATCTGCCAACATGACAACTCGTTTGTCATCTTCAAAAAGAAATTTACTCAAGTTCGTTACGTTTTCTACAATCGTTTTCATTATGATGCTCCATTTAGTATTAGTTGGGTGGCTGAAATGGCTTTACCTGCTGTCACTGAGCTTGAGGTGGTAGAAAGATTTCCATCATTTTGGACGTAGTATGTTAAGCCTGTGGTTAATGAAGTTGAAAGACTATATTGATAAACACTGTCGTTTTGAGAACCCGTTACATACAATTGAGTTTCATCAGTTTTAACTGCAACTCCGTATGGAAAGTTATCTTGTGTTGTAGTAGTAAAACTAAATCCAGAATAAGAAGCTGTAGCTAAATCAAATGCTGTAGACAACGTATATTTAAATACTTGGTCACTACCACTACTTACAACGTATAAACTAGTTCCATCAGAAGTTATAGCTAATGAAGTAGAGTCACTAGTTTGAGAAGTTGTGTCCAATGATTTACTTGCATAAGAAGCTGTAGAAATATCAAACGCCGAAGAAAGAGTGTATTGATAAACAGTTCCGGGACTGCCAATTGCATACATTTTTGTTCCTGTGCTATCGAAATCTAAACCCCATGCACTTCCTGACGATATTTGACTAGTAAGGCTAAAACTTTTATTAGCATATGACGCTGTACTTATATCGTAAGCTGTAGTCAAATCATATTGATATGCAACACGGGCTTGACCGCAAGTATAAAATGATGTTCCGTCAGAATTAAATGCTAATCCTTGTGTGGTTGCCTCTTGTGCTGACACATTGAAACTTTTGTTTTCATACGATGCAGTAGAAACATCCCATGCTGTACTCATTGCGTATTGATATACAGCAACATTATTACCTAAAATGTAAAACTTTGTTCCATCTGGTTTAAATCTGACCTCTTCAGGTGTAGTTATACTTTGACCAGAGAGGCTAAAATTTTGATTGTTATAAACAGCGGATAAAGGCAATTGCGTTGTAGCAACACCGCCTTGAGGATTGACTTTACCTGTCGCACCATTGGCTATAGCCTGAGATGTTATGCCTATAAATTTTGATACGTTAGTTGATTGTGGTGTGTAAAACTCTGTTTTACCGTAACCGTTGTAGGTTGGGGCAGTCCAACTTACATAAAAAGACACAACTTTATTGATATTTGCGATTAAAGTTCCTTTTAACACATATTTATAATCACCAGACGTTGACTCTTCAACAAAAGAAGATGCCCAAGTGAGTATTCCAGTGCTTGCATCGCTAGCTGTAGAGTTGTTGTAAGCAATGTTATAAGATGGAGATGGTTTTCTAACAGCAACGGTAACACTTTGTGATTCCGGATCGTAGGTTGCTGCAATTTGACTCATTGTTTGCGTTGGACTAACATTCTGTACTGTAATTCCATAATAAACACCACTACGGATATCACCCGTAAGGTATTTAGCTTCATTAGTAGATTTATCGCCAAAAACAGTAATAAATTGATTGCTTGGAGGGTAATAAATAAAATCTACTCCAAGGCTATCGGTAGATAAATTACTCCCCGCAGTGACATAAGAACTCCAACTTATTGTGTTTCCAGACACTGTACCGATCCAAACACGACTTTCATAGGGAGAGCTTTGGTTTACTGCAAAAGCAGCTAATTTATTTTCTTGAGAATTATAGGCAATGCGTGGTGAAATAGGATAAAAACCGCCTGCAATTATTTGTACGCCACTTGGAAAAGTAATACTATTAGTTGATCCACCTGTAACGTTGCCGACTATCGAATCATATCGTCCATTTCCTTGATTTCTCCACACAATAATTGGGTGATTTGAACTTGTGTCGAAAACTATGTCAATTTGGTTTGTGTCACTACTTGAAAAAGCTGACGGTGTTCCAAATGTAATTGTTGGCGTTCCTCCAGGTGTAGTAATTTCACCTACAACTGCATATCCATATTGAGAACTATCTTGTTTTTCATAACACAAAATAACTCTGTCGGTTAATGTATCGTAAGCCATCGCAAAGTTATTACCAACGTCTGCTAGAGTTGTGGTTGCTCCTACCGTGTAAGTTGTTCCTGAGTTTGATGCTACGGTAACATAACTTGCTGTTACGGCATTGTTTGTATAAACAAATATGGTGTAACCAGTATCTGGGTCATAGAGCACACTTGTCGAAGTGTTTGACTGATAAATATTCTGAGTAATAACATCTTGTGGCGTGCTTACAGCTTGAGCTGCCGTTGTCACGGCAGATACAGTGCCATCACTATTTATACCTACCGTTTGACCACTTGCTAAAGTTCCAGAAGCTACAGCATTAAATTCTTTGGCACCGCCACCTGAAGGTAATAATTCGGATAAATTTGTCACGAGTTAAACTCCAAATTAATGCTTGTTGAGGACAACGCTTTGCCTAGTCGTACAGCAGGAGATGTAGATGTTGTGCTAATCGTTCCGTCACCTTGAACATAATAAACGCTGTTTGGTGTTAACGTAGGTAAACTGGTATTTGTAGCTATCCCACCCTTAATTGTCACAGAACCTGTGGCAGTATCTGATATGGCTGCATCGGCAATGCCAATAAAATTTTCATTTAAATTTATAGTATAAGCAGGTCGCGCATATGATAAACCCATATAAGCAGTACCACTACCATCATTAAACCAAAAAAAGTAACCTAACCCTGTTCCGAACCCTGCATCTGGAGCAAAAAACCCACAAGTCTGTCTAATTTGTGTGTCTCCTGAATTAGCTCTCATAGTATATTGAGTTTGAACCCAAGAAAATGTTGTTCCACTAACAGTTCCCAACCAAACATAAGCATATGGTGCTAAATTCGTATCTCCACCAACCACAAATTTTTTGGCATTTGTGTCAAAATACATGGCTATTCTATTTTCACCTTGGGGATTATAAATAGTAGAGGAAGAACCGAAACTTACGTTGTTACCACTCAAAGTGCCAGCATAACCTTTTGCCACACCCCCACTGCCCGCAATCACATAACCTATTTTTCCATTATTATCTTGCGATATTCTTGGGTTTTCCCCACTAGATTCCACTTGCTGTGCAGTTCCCCATGACACTGAGTTTCCAGAAACTGTGCCGATTATAGCCATAGGATAATAATTATTAGAATCATCTGAGTAAGCTAATCCAACTTGCCCTGTTTGTTGTAAATATTTAAAATCTGTGTCTGCTATTGTTCCTATTCCGATATTAGCAGCTGCAGCAACTGAAATTGATCCACCACTAACGCTTATAACATTGTATTTTGAAACGCCATTATTTCTATAAATAGCTACTATTTTGTTGTTAACAGTGTCATAAATTAATTTTCCGTCTTCGAGACTACTTCCAGACGCAACAGATGCCGCACCACCAACTGTAATCGTTCCATTCGATGCAATTTCCACAGGGTAAGCATAAAGGTTTTGAGCTGCAGCATCACCCACCATGATAACAACTCGTTCGTCTGTTGCATGATATGCTAAACCTTGCAAGCTACCTGCTGTATAACCACTATTTACTGTAGTTGCTGCTGATTGATTTAAATTGTAACTGCTTCCAATGGTGCCTGATTCGCTTGCGCTCCAAATTACTACATTGCCCCCACCAAGAGCAGCAGCAACTAATCTTCCTGCACTGCTATCCCACACAGGTGCTATATTTCTAGTATTATTATAGCCAGTTCCTAAATTAGTAGTGTAATATTGATTTTGAAATTCGTCATTATAACTTGTAGAACTGATCGGTTCCACTTTTCCGTCAGTTTTTAAAGCCACCGTTTGACCCTGATTGATAGATCCGTCAGCAACAAAATCTACCTGTTTGCCCCCAGACCCTGCGGGTAAAAGATCAGATAAAGTGCTCATGGTGCATCCTTCAAATTAAGAGTGGTTGCATTTACAGCTTGGCCTATAAAAGTACCCGTGTCGGTTGTATTAATATCGCCATTGTTTTGTAGATAATAATTACTGCGAACTACCAATGAAGTCTGTTGAGAGTTTATTCCACCCAACATATCTACATCTCCGGTTGCCCCATTTGATATAGCTTGCGCTGTTACACCGATAAAACTGCTTGCATTTGTGAAATTAAAACCTGCAGTTTTTCCTTCCCAAGCACCGCCGCTTGGAGCGGTCATGTAAGTTATAACATAGTTATTGTCTCCACCCCAAACCACTTCCATATAATACGAAACACTGTTTTCAAATACAGTTATTGTTCCTAAAGTTGGCACGAATGACCCGTTGTCGCTGTAAAGAGCAAATTTACCGTTATTTCCCCCTGTGGAATCATTAAAAACTACCATGCCTTGGCCAGTTCCAATAGTTTTAGATGCGTTGAAAGTTAAGTCTATACTTGAAATATTACCTGCAACGCCAAAAACGTCTTCAGTTCCAATAGTTAAACTGTTTGAGCTTACATAACTCACTTTGTTAATAGCTGCATTGCCACTGGTATTGTTAACATATGCAATAATCGTTTGTTGAAAATTAGGATCATATATAATTTTCATTTGAGTAGTATTACCACTAACTACAGTATTTTGACTACCAAACGTGGGTGGCACTGAAATACCATTATTAATAGTTCTCGCTCTACCATAAGAGGAACTTGCAGTATCTCGATAAGTTAGTATAGGTGTATTTTGCAATTTATTAAATGCAATATCAGGTGTACTAGTGCCATCAGTTTTATAAGCAGATGCGCTACCATTTGATATAGAATTAATATTATTGACCGTAATACAATCTGCTACGCCATTATCAACACCGTTAAGTCTATCTATATAATTTACCCAAATTCGAGCATTTCCACTTATTTCACCATAACATATTGAAATCCCTTGAACCCCACCACCGTTAAAATAGTGTTGAGCACCAACGGTAATAGTATTTCCAGAAACTGAAAATGCTCTCATAAATGCATCTGATGAATTATTAACTATATAAGCACAAACTGTTAAATTGAGAGCCTCGTGAAGCACGCTGTCCATTATGTAATCATCAGCGTATTTTAAAGTATTAGATTCAAAAAGAACAGGAGGTGATTGCAAATCCCAAGTAACTGTGTTTCCACTTACATTACCAAGTACAACGGTTCCGTAATAGGAGTTTTGTGCATCGGGATAGAAAAGAAGGACTTGGTTGTTCCCAATATAAGTTAAAGCTCTACAGTAATTAAACCCTGTGCCTGCTTGCCACAAACTTGATGTGCCTTGAACTGGGTCTGTGGTAGTTGCAATAGCTTCTACTTTTCCATCCGATTTTAAACTTACCGCTTTACCATTAGCTATCGTTCCAGAAGCCTCAAAGCTCCCTACGTTCTGACCACCGCCAGAGGGTAATAGCTCTGACAGATTGCTCATTAGACACTCCAACCAATCGTTGCATCCATATACGTCATAGTAATTTGTGCAAAGTTTTTGTCAAAAGTTAAATCTGTTGCAGAACTGGCAATGTTTGAACCATTTCTTGCTACTGTAAAGTTAGTTGTTGCTGCAGCACCTGTTCCGTCTTTTATTACTACAAAGTCACCTGCACTTGGACTACTTGGGAGCGTTATGGTAATTGACCCTGCTAACGCTACAAGAAACTGGGATGACGTTGCTGTGGTGTTGCCACTGACAATTGTGGGCGCTGGAAAACCTGAAGGATCTGCTACTGAAGTCCAATTACCCCCCACATTTTTTAAAACGTTACCAACTGAACCCGGAGCTACAAAAGTTGGAGCACCCGTGCCGTTTCCAATTACTACATTACCTGTAGTCAGGTCTGCACTTTTTACTAACTTTCCTGTAGTTCCGTCAAACGCGACCATAGCTCCATCTGTTGCCGAAGATGGACCTGCAACGTCACCAACGGTACCCGCTGTGGATGCTATAGTTTTAACTACCCCTGACGAATTTTTGAAAAACAGTTTTTCGTCATTGGTGTTGATGGCTAATTCCCCATCTTGTAGGTCACTAGCTTGTGGCTGATTTGAAGATGTTGAACTTCGATATAACTGAATAGGTGTAAAACCAGACTGTGGCATTAGAAAGTACCCCCTGAAATTCCGGACGTTGCAGTGAGAGATGTGAAAGTTCCAGCTGCTGGTGTCGATCCACCTATTACAGCATTATTGATTGTTCCCCCTGATATTGTTGGAGCAATGGGAGAGGCTAACTTTGCAGTTGTAACAATACCATCTGCTAATTGATCACTGGTTAAAGGAACGTTAGTTGGTGTATTACCAATATAAGGATTAGCCATTACGTTATCTCCAAGATTGATAGAACAGCATCTACGGATGTAGCAGTATCTGATTTAATTTTAATTGAGTCATTGGGTTCCATAACAATTTTTTGATTACCACCGATAGGAACAATTGCACCACCTGTCGGAACCGGAGCACTTTTAACAATATAAGTATCGTTTGATCCATCGTTCAGGGTAACATCAATATTAACCGTTGCCCCAGTTGTATTAGCAACTGTTAACCCAATCACCGTTGTTTGGGTTGAACCGGGAACCGTATACGATCCAACTGCCGTTAAAGACGTTCCAATATCCCTAGATAATTTTCTTTCAAAAGCATTTGCCATGTTTTCTCCTTACCCCAATGCAATCGCTAATGCAATAACATCGTCTGTTGTAACCCCTGCAGTGGGTGTAGATGAAACCCAATTTGTACCATTTGATGTAAGTACATTACCACTAGTTCCGGGTGACGTTAAGCCCGTACCACCATTAGCCGGTACCAGTGTTCCGGAAAGCGTAATATCTCCGGTACTTAAACTATTCGGTAATAATCCTGTGGTACCTGCGCTAAAAGCACTGACTGCTGTTGTAACTGCACCTGCCCACGCAAATGCACTTCCATCCCATTTTAAAAACCGATTTGCAGTCGAGGGAGCGGGTAAAAAATCACTCGTGTTGGCAGCTGTGTTGTAGACAATACGATTAGCAGAGCCACCTGCCACATTGGTTGCCTGTGTAGCTGTCGCTGCATTACCTGTTATACTTATTGCCCATGTACCCGTAGCACCCGTTCCATTAGTTGGTACTGCCCCGACATCACTAGCAGTTAATGTCACGGCACCAACTTGCCCATTGACTGAGGTTACTGTGTTACTTTGGTCAATTTTTTGCCATACACCAGTGCTTGAAAAAACAGCCCAATCACCAACTTGCCAATCTGTTATGCCATCAAGGTTTGTAGTACCTGCAACGCTTACAATGTAATAATAACCTGCAACACCGGAGCTTGATGTCAATGTTGGTGTATTAGTAGATGCGTTCCATGTTCCTTGGTAGTCTAACCCCGTTTGAAACGATGCGGTTGATACGGATGTAATTACACCTTTATCGTTTATTGCTACGACAGGGATAGCACTTGATGATCCATACGTTCCGGGTGTAACACCAGAAGTTGGTAAATCAGCATCAACTAAATTTCTAAATGAAGTTGGAGCGGCTGCACCCGATGCCGGACCTGCAAAAACCACGTTAGCTGGTTGATCGGATTGTAGAAGGGCTGATCCCCAACTATAAGTACCTGTTCCACCAGAGACTAAAACTTGCCCGTTTGCTCCTGCTGGACCGATAGCTAAATCACCACTACCACCGTACACAATTCCACCCGGAGTTGATGTGATGCTTCGTCCAGTACCACCTTGGTCAATGGGCAATATACCGTCTATTTGATCTGCATTCGATAAATCTACTGGTGGGTGTTGATGATCTCCTCTTGCTAATTCGTTAGATGTTCCGGCTGAACCCCCCGTTGTAGTTACTAACGGAACATTATCTTCAAAGTCTGCTGTTAGAGTTACGTTAGAACTTAAATTACCACCACCTTCTAAACCGTTTCCTGCAATGATTTGTGTTGAAGTTGGAACACCACCTGTTGAGGCTGTCACTGTACTTACAGCAGTTATTCTTCCGGTAGAATCTACAGTAACTACTGGTATCTGAGTGGTACTTCCATACGTTCCGGGTGTTGCTCCACTAGCTGCTAATTGAACAGTTCCGATACCACCACTTGCAACACTTAGCGTGATGTTCTGTGATAGTTGTCCACCACCCGTTAACCCCGTTCCTGCAATAACTTGTCTGGTAGTTGGCACGCCAGCAACTTGCAATAAGTCACCAGCTCTAACTTGATAGCTTACTCCTTGATAATTAAACAACAACAACCCATCAGCAGATGCAACTGGGGCCGTGGGCAGTTGTGAAATCCGTGTTGGTATTAAATTACTTGGTACGTTAGCCATCTAATTAATCTCCAGATAGTTTTCACCATCTTCACTAACAATAAATTCATCCCCAGCTTCTTGAATTAACCCTGCTGGATGAGTGTCGATGTTAGTGTCTGGTCTTACAAAAGGTAGAACAATTTGATCGGGTCTTCGTGGTGGCAATCTATATGGATCAAATTGATCTCGATCTGCTTTACAAACTCTTAATCCCGGATCGTTTGGATCTGGAAACAAATCGGCAAGAAAAAACTTTTGTGAACACCTAGCACATATTCCGATACCAAACGTTGGTTGTCCTGTAGGGTCTAAATACTTACTCATCTTGTGTAGGGTCCAATACCCGGATTAATTTGTGTTGGTGATCCGTCACCATCACCATCCCAAGCTCTCTGCATACTTACAGCTGCACGTTGTTCTAAAAGCGGAACTATGTTTGCATCTACACTTGGTGTTTCCATAGCAACTTTTGTTGCTAATCCATTTACTATTGCTTCCAACCATCTATCAGGGATTTCAACTTCTTGTTGCAATGTGTCCGTATCCATTACGGCCCGATGTCTCCACACAATTAATTGTGTTTTTTCCGTATCTTCGTCTGGTGCTGGCCATACATTTACAACGGGTTGTGCAACGTTTCTTTGAAAATAATAAGTGCTTGGTTGACCTGCGAACACTGTATTACTTTGATTGACATATTGATCTCGATTCAATGTACCAAGGGGTATCTCATATGGTTCATTACCCAATGTAATTGATGTGTAGTTGATAGTTGACACACCATCTGTTGGCACAATTTTGAAATACTGATAAGGCAATGCTGGTACAATATCAGTCCAGACTATTTTACCTGTTTGAGCTAATGCTCCGGTAGATAAATCAAAACTGTTAGTGGTAGCTACCGTTGTAAAGTTGACACCATCGGAACTTACTTGAAATGTCAAAGGAATAGCAGTTGCTGACCATTTTACTCCTACGGTATTGACAATTGTTGCACTAGAAAAATTTACGGAATAGCTCGTGTTGGTAGTAGTTACTGTTCCGGTTGGAAACATTGGTTGACGAAAATTTACATTTAAAACATCAACAGTACCCAGAGGCAATGTAACTACTGGTTGATTTTGATAAAACGGTAGGATGATCTTTTCAATACACCAACTTGGAACTCTAATGTTTGATAGATCATCTAACATAAAAGACAACGAGTCTAATGCGTAATCTTGCATTTCAGACGTAATTGCTTGTGAGGGCAATCTGCAACGCCTGAAAGCGTGATCTACCACTTTCAATGAATTAAAGGTTTTTACACCTATATTGTTAGAGTATGCCATATCAATCCTAAATTAAATTACGGATGCTGATACAGCAAACCCCGTTTAGTTTTGGGTTACCAAGATTTCCTTTTAAATTGTGCATCGCCAGCCATCGCCTTAAATCCACCTTTAGATTTCATAGAACCACCACGCTTCATGCCTTTGGTTTTCATAGAACCACCTTTTTTCATGTCCATTGTTCCAACAGACTGATAGGCTCTACGACCCATAGCTTTTTCCATACCCTTGCTTTCATCTCTACGAGACTTCATGCTTTGGGATTTGGTAGACTCTTTGCCTTTTCTCATACCGAGAGATTCATCAAGTCTTGCGTTGTAGCCTTGCTTTTTTTTGCCACCTTTGGCATATCCTTTAGATTTCATCGTTTTCTCCGTTTAATATCATATTCAGCTTCGCCCCGAAGTCTACGCATTTCGTCACGAGCATTTCTTTCCCTAGATGCAACTCTTGTCAGTTGTTGACGCTTGTCGCGTCTTTCCTGAGCATCTTTGGGTCTTCGTGCTTTAACTCTACGCATTTCATCCGCAGCATCATCCTGAACACCAATGACACGAGCTTCTTCATCACGAATATTACGGTTGACTCTACCGCCATCAGCTTTATTCATTTTTGAAAAAGTTTTGGCTAGGTTGGCTCTTTTCTGAGTGGTTGCAGATGGTTTACCAGCACCTGTTTTTGCTGGTTCCCCCGATGCTAATTTATTAATTACACCTTTAGGAATCTTGCCATCTTTCATCTTGACCCCTTCGCTTTTAACGTAGGAAGTCAACGCACCCGGCTTTTTTACAGCCCCCTGAATCCAATCTTTTTTGGATGTTGATCCACCCTTTTTCATTCCGCGAGAACTTGATCCCGTGAAACCAAACGAAGAATCAAAATTCCAACCATTTTGGAAGGGATAGCTTGATTTCATCATGCATCTCCCATACCAGTATGATTTGAACAGTAGTAGTAAAGTGTCGGTGTAGCATCAGTTGTATCGATTTGAGTGAAGGCTCCGGTTGTACCAGCCGTATTATTTATAGTAACCCCCGTGGTGTATTCTGCACCACCTGCGTGTGTACCATTTGGCGTTGTACTAAACCTCAGTGGATGACCATTATTGGTAGTGTCACTTTGGATAAATCGATAACTGCGATTTGCTTCAAATGTAAAATGTGGGCTAATGGCCTCATCAACATAAAAAACATTACCAGTTATATAAGAGTTTGTACCAGCTGCAACAGCCACGTTGTAGCTAACCAAACCACTGACATCAGCTGGTCTATGATACTCTTTGATAGCATGAACAATTACTGTATAAGTGTCACCACTTGAGGCATTTCTGGTGCTTAAAGCAACGTTACCGGCTTCATCAACTCCTTTTATACCACTGCCATTATAAGGCAAAAATGGAGAGTAAGGAACGTCATAAAGTTGTCCTTGTGGGTAACTAGCTATAAGAGCATCCCCAGCTGGGGTTGGATCACCTACCCAGAATAAATCTACCCCCATGTCGTAAGTCTGACACACAACCTTTGTAATTTTTAAACCATTGCAAGCTAAACCAAACGAATTAGGACTCAGGGTAGAAACGTCAATTTTCGTGACTTTGCTTTCCCCAGTTCCATCCGATATGTTTGTAAACTTGGCAATGTACTGTCGTTCTCCATCTAGAAGAACTTGAGTTGAGACTGCATCAGCCATAATTTACCTCCCTTTAAGAGAGATTGTTGTTTTGGATATACATCACTGTGAGTGAAGCAACACCTGTTGTACCGTCACCAGTAGCACCAGTAAAATCCGCTAAAACCTCTAGATCAGTTGTGCCTACGTTCGTGGCTTCTGTATCTAGGGTTCCATGAGTTGTAGCTAGAGCTTTCGTATCCACTGCATTTAAAAACGCATTTGGATCGCTTGCAGTGCCAACAGAAATAGTAGCTGCCCCACTGTCATCGCCAATTGTTGTTACGTTGCATATTACATCAACGATTTGAGAATTGGCTGGAACGATTGCCACTCTTTGATTAAGTTGACTTGCACCAGTGATATTTGGCATCATTGACTGTGCCATTACTACAGAACCAACATTGGCTACATTTACGCCAACATCTGTTCCCGTAGTTGCTTGTATTCCTCCGGCTTTTACCGGACCAGAAAAAGTAGTTGTACCCATGTTTCCTCACATACGAGTTGCGTGTATTTGTCGGTATGTCGTCAGTCGGGAACTGTCAAATACACAAGGTTAATCCCGAAAAGCCCCTACCGTAACAGGGATGAAACGGTAGGGGATTTCATTAAACTCCAGCTGTTCCGAAGACTGCCCTCGGATCTGTCCAACCAAAGTTGTAACGTTCAGTAGCCTTATAACGCATTGAGTCAGTTTCGAAATCGCCTTCCATTGATTTCTCAAGTCCTCTACGCATCATTAGCTTCAGACCTTCAGGCGCATCCGTTTGTACCCACCAAGCAGTGCTCGATGTAATACGAGATAGGTTTGCCTGACCGTCACCCAACAGCCCCATTGATTTGACAGGGTTGATGTCGTTATCAGCCGTTCCCGGTCTCAAAGCAGATTTTAGAAGAGTTTCTGCTTGGAAAACGTTAGCGGGTCCAGTAACGATTTGTGTTGGAGAAAGTCTGATTCGCTTACCGTTGTTGTCAACAGCATTGCGGATTTGGATTAGCATTTGTTCCAAAGATGTTTGAGACAATGCCGCCGCATTGGTTAACGTGTTACTAAACGTACCATTCACAATTGGATGAGCATTGCTGTTAAGAGACACGCCATCACCGCCCGGAAAGGCCGCGTTGAATGCTCTGTTCAGAATATTCGCACCAAGTGTTTCTTTAGTTTCCACCAAAGATTGAGCGAGATGTTTAGCATACGTTGAACCAATACGAATATGGTCAC
>UEXM01002268.1_pt1 | contig 14049 bp, 17 predicted proteins | sample 1796661 | NCBI WGS metagenome assembly UEXM01 (sample SAMEA4772469, study PRJEB27181) | metagenome | reverse complement strand
AAGTAGTACAACTTTTTTATTTTGGTACTACTAGGTAAAACTATTTATAGAAAAAAGTAGTTTAGATAAAACAAGAAACGTAAATCGCATTTTACTATGCTAAATTTACTTATGTTAAAACATGTGGAGAAAGACATGACCGTTTATATTATACAAGAAATGCGAGGTAGGGATCTTACAGATGCTCAAAACTTTGGGGATTTGGAAATACTGTTACCTGACGGTGAACAAGCTAGTTTTTCTACACAACCTACAATCCGTAGGTTACAGCAGAAACTAAATAAGTTCACAGACGATGACTATTTGTTATTAGCAGGGGATCCAGCAGCGATAGCTTTATCTGCTGTATTGGCTAGTCGTGCTAATAATGGAAAGTTTAAAATGTTAAAGTGGGATAGGCAAGAAAATAAATACTTCCCACTTACTGCCGATTGTAACTACAAACCGAAGGGAGGTATTAATGGACTTTGAATCAGCAGCCGACAACCTAAAAGGTATTACTGAAACAGGTATGAGTCAGATTAGCAAACTTGCTACTATGGCATCTGCTATGGAAGATGATATCGTTAGGTTAAAAGCCGAACTTAAAGAAAAAGAAAAGGCTTATAGAGAAGTAACGGAGGATCAGCTTCCAGCAGCGATGATGGAACATAGCCTCAAAAAGCTAGAACTACATGATGGTGCAGAAATAACTGTATCTGAATATGTTTCAGCTAGTATACCGAAAGACAAGCAGGATGAAGCTTTTGCTTGGCTTAATAATAATGGTCACGGCGACCTTATAAAGAATGTTGTTTCTACAAACTTTGTGCGTGGACAAGAACAAATAGCCGAAGATTTTGCTGACGAACTAAATAGCAGAGGATTACCTGTAAATACAAGAAAGTGGGTTGAGCCAATGACATTGAAAGCTTTTGCAAAAGAACAAATAAGCACAATCCCGATGGATACCTTTGGTGTTTATGTGGGGTATAAAACTAAAATTAAAAGGAAGGAAAGATAATGGCTAAAGAAATAGTTGAAGAACAAAACACTCAGGTTGCTATGAGTGGCTTTGAAGATGTTACAGTAACAGGTTTTGCTGAGGTGAGTGCAGAGGACATGTCTATCCCATTTTTGCGTATACTTGATAAAGGTTCGCCACAAGTAAACAAAAGAGATGGTGCATATGTTGAGGGTGCTGAGCCAGGAATGATTTACAATACAGTAGCTAATGAAGTTTATGATGGCGAAGTTGGTGTTACTGTAATACCTTGTTACTTTAATCGTAGGTTTATTGAGTGGAAGCCTCGTGAGTCTGGTGGTGGTTACATGGGTAGCTATTTACCTGATGACCCAATAGTTAAGACTACTGTAAAGAATGACAAGAATGCAGATGTATTACCTAATGGTAACTTACTTTCTAATACTGCTCAGCACTTTGTATTGTTGACTTATGAGGGTAATTTTAGTCGTGCTTTAATAACTATGTCTAGCACACAGTTAAAGAAGTCCAGACGTTGGATTACACAAATGAATGCCTTAACAGCGATTGGTAAGAATGGTCCGTACACCTTGCCAATGATGTCTCACATATACAAGCTTACTACAGTTCCCGAGCAGAATGATATGGGTTCTTGGTTTGGTTGGACTATTAATAAAGATAGGCAGATAGACTTAGCTGATCAGTTTGAAAAGCATACGTTTGATGCTGCGATTGCTTTTGCTAAATCCATACAAGCAGGAGAGGTGGAAGTAAAAGAACCTTCAGCCGAGCCAGCTTCTTCAGGAGTTGTAAAAGACGACATACCATTTTAGTTCGGTTGGAAGGACTGATCACCTTACAACTGCGAGGGCTACGAGTTGTGTAGCCCTCACCCTTTTTGGAGAGACTAATGGAATTAGCACAAGAATTTTTTGAATTATTTAAGGGCAGTGATATTGCTCATGGAACATTTATAGTAAACACAAACCGTCCTGGAGATGGTAAAAAACAAGGTACTGCAAAGGTTATAAAAGAGCCAACTACTGTTGATATGTGGAAAGAACATTTAACAGGAGGAACAGGTATAGGTATTATCCCTATACGAAGCGACAACCATTGTCAGTGGGGTGCAATAGATATTGATAAGTATGATATTGACCATAAAGAGTTATGTGATATTTTACATAAAAATAAAATTCCTGCTGTCGTAGGTAGAACTAAAAGTGGTGGAGCTCATGTTTGGGTATTTTTAACAGAGTCCATTGAAGCTATTGATATGCAACGTAAGATGACTGAGTTATCAGCAGCTTTAGGTCATTCGGGTTGTGAAATATTTCCTAAACAATCTACTATATTAGTAGAACGAGGAGATACAGGCAACTTTTTGAATATGCCCTATCATGGTGACGATAAAACTACTCGTTATGCTTTTGATGAAAAAGGTATAACAATGTCAACAACAGCTTTTATTGAATATGCAAAGAGACATAGGATTACCCCTAAAGATTTTATGAAGTTAAAATTTAACTTTGGGGTAAAAGAGGGTGTTCTTGAAGAAGGTCCACCATGCTTACAACATCTATGCAGTAAAGGGTTTGCTGAGGGTTCACGCAATAATGCTCTGTTCAACTTAGGTGTATATGCAAGAATGTTTGATGAAAATAATTGGGAAACTTTAGTACAGAAATACAATATAGATTACTTTTCCCCACCCTTGAGCCATAGCGAAGTGGGTACAGTTATCAAGCAGTTGCATAAAAAAGAATACTTCTACAAATGTGAAGACCAACCCATTAAACCGTTTTGCGATAAAGAAGTTTGTAAGACACGAAAGTATGGGGTAGGTCCGAATACAGTAAGTAATGATTTAAGTAGCTTAACTAAAATAGATGGTGATCCTGCTATATGGATATTAAATGTAGATGATCAAAGGGTTGAGTTATCCACTAATGGTCTGACTGCACAGACTCAGTTTCAAAGGGAGTGTGTTGCACAAATAAATAAATTCCCGATTACTATTAGCCAGAGGGCTTGGCAAACTAGGATACAAGCTTTGTTAGATAAAGTCACTATTGTAGAAGTGCCACCTGATGCTACCCTCAAAGGTGAGTTTGAAGATTTGCTTCATGCTTTTTGTTGTGAGAGAGCCAAAGGCGAAGAGAAAGAGGAAATTATACAAGGAGTTGCTGTATGGGTTGACGGTAGAGTATACTTTCAGATAAAAGATGTTAAAAAACATTTGTCTGTAAACGATTTTAACCACTATACTTCTAACAAAATAACATTAAGGTTAAGAGATTTAGGGGCAGATAAAATGTTTTGGAGAATTAAAAACAAGGGTATACATGTGTGGTCTTTACCACAGGATTACTTTGACACAGATGATGTTGAAATAAAAATTCCCGACCTACCAAAAGGTTCGGGTTTGATATAATGATGTTAGCTGATGGATTTGAGAAGGCTTTTATAGGCACAGGTTGCAGATTCAATATCGTAGTCGCTGTCTATGATTATTCTAAATGTGTGAAAATATTAATGAAACGAGATGGGATGAAAGAATACGAAGCAGAAGAGTGGATGTCTTATAATGTTATTGGTGCATGGGTTGGTGAAGATACCCCTGTGTTTGTTCATATTCATTCCTTGAAAACAGCATTAGAGGAGTTTGTTGATTAATGGCAGAACTACTATGTAATCTTCCAGCACAAAAGGTTTGGGTTAGAAAAGAATATTTAAGAGACCACCAAGACGGTCATGGTGAGTATGTTGCTGGGATATGGGCTTCATGCAAATCAATTCCCGGAAGAGCCTTTTACTTTGAAACATATTTACCTGATTATGGTGCTTTGTTTGATAAGCTACCAATCAGTGCTTTTGTTAGTTCTAAAGAGCCACCAAAACCCGATATGCCTCTTAACAATTTACAGTTTTGGAATTGTATGGATTATGGTGTTACCATTATTCACAAACAGTTCATCGGTTCAATGGATTTTGAAGTGTTGACAAGAGATTTTGGTATACAAAAAGGATATTACGTTTGTACAATAGATAACTATCATGCCGATCCCGATTCAATTGATTACAGTACAAGTGAGAATCCCGAGGAGCATAAGTCTTTCAACTTATTAGAGTTAGAAAACGGACAGTTTTGTTTATACCCTAATAATAGAATGCGAGTGTATGATAATAGCTTGACCCCTGAAAAACCTATGAATCCCGACTTCAAGGTCAGTACAGTTTTTTATCAAGTAGAGAATGGTAATAATACTAGATTAGGTGATACTGATGAATACTTTTGGAAGACGAAGAAAGAAAAGTAAATGAACATTGTACTCGGTCCTCCCGGAACAGGGAAGACTACTAAGCTATTGAACTTAGTAGAGCAGTATTTAAGTTCAGGAGTAGCCCCTGATAAAATAGGCTACTTTGCTTTTACAAGAAGAGCAGCGACGGAAGCCGTTGAGCGAGCCTGTCTCAAGTTTAGTTTCAATAAAAAGCAATTACCTTTCTTTAGAACTCTACATAGTTTAGCTTTTTTACAAGCTGGACTTACCCATAGCCAGATAATAACAGGTCAAAAATACCAAGAGATAGCTGATTGGTTAAAGATAGGGGGCTTTTATAGTGATTCTACAGAGCAAGGTCCATACAAGGATTTTGGTTATGGCGATAAATTTTTAGAGATAATTAATATTGCTAGGATTATGCAACAACCTTTGAGGAAAGTTTATAATGAGAGTATAGTCCCCTTGAAAACAGATTGGGCTAGAGTAGATTATGTAAACAGAGGATTAGCACATTGGAAAAATTCTTATGGCTTATTTGACTACACTGATATGCTAGAAACCTTTATTGAAAGAAACCTTGCCCCTAAATTAGAAGTTGTCTTTATAGATGAAGCACAGGATCTATCTCCTTTGCAGTGGAAGATGGTCAGTTTATTACAGGCTAATAGCAAGATCTGCTATGTTGCAGGAGATGATGATCAAGCTATCTTCCGTTACGCAGGAGCAGATGTATCTCACTTTGTTAACTTGGTTGGTGATGTCACTTTTCTCAAACAAAGTTATAGAATCCCCTCCAAGCATCACGCATTGTGTAACGAAGTTATTAAGAGGGTCGTCGGTCGCAGGGAAAAATCCTTTCAACCAAAAGATGAAGTAGGGTATTTGGATTGGCATAGGCACTCCGAAGAAGTTGATTTATCACAAGGTGATTGGTTACTTCTTAGTAGAACAACTAAAGGAGCTCAACAAATTGAAGAAGAAGTTCGCAGACGTGGACACCTTTACATTTATAATGGCTCTAAAAGTATAGATAGTAAAGTATTAGAAAGTGTTCGTATTTGGGAGTCATTGCGTAAAGGCGATAAAAAATCGGCTGATGACGTCCGAATAGTGTTTAAGCAGATGTTGTTTAACACAGAAGTCGCTTATGGCTCTAAGTCGATGCCTAATGGCGAACAAGGGATAATGTATAGTATAGAAGATTTATTAAAAGAGCATGGGCTTTTACATACTCGTCCATGGGATGAAAGTTTAGGTAAGATTCCACAAAAAGACAGGTCTTATATAAAAGCCTGTTTGAAAAAAGGTGAGTCTTTAACAGAAGATCCACGCATACGGATATCTACTATTCATTCAGCTAAAGGAGCTCAAGCTACAAATGTAATGCTTTTAACTGATACAATGCGTAGACCTTATTCTATGTGGAGGAAGATCAGTACTTTTGATGAAGACGAAGCGAGGGTTTGGTATGTCGGTTTAACAAGAGCCAAGCAAAACCTACACTTGATTCATCCCATGTTTAGTCGTGGGTACTCAATACCAACGGGATAACAAAAGAGTTATCATTCTAAACTAAATGTTTTAAAAATACTTAATAGCAACAAAACATTATGGAAAGGAATATAATGCACACTTTACTAGATAGCTACAAATACTTTACCAAGAAAACACTTGTTAGAGCAAACAATGTAGCCCACAGAACTAAACGCAATAGAGCACTTGACAAGAAAGCTATAAGTAAATTATTGTTTACTTATGATGAAGAAGTTAAGTTACCTATTACTTTTAGTATGCCCCACAATGACCATGAAATGCGTGTAGAAGTATTACTTGGTGCAGAGGGGCAAAGGGGTTTTATAGATATACCCTTTAAAACTTTCGATTCACTACCTACTGTGCAACATCAACCAACTACTCATTAGAAAGGAGTATATTATTATGGCACACGAAATAGAAACAATGGCTTATGCAGGACAAGTTCCTTGGCATGGGTTAGGCGAAAAGGTTTCATCAGATATGACACCTAAACAAATGCTTGAAGCTGCGAAGTTAGACTGGACAGTAAGCAAGCGACCTTCTTATGTTCCAGACAAACCAGATGTGTGGAATATACTTGACCCTTCAGGCGAAGCGAACTTTATTCGTTGCCCTGACAGTTACCATTTAGTGCGTGACAGTGACAACAAAGTACTAAGTTCTTGTGGTGACGGTTACGTTCCTTTTCAAAATGCAGAAGTTATGGACTTTTTCAAAAAGTTTACTGATGCAGGTCACATGAAAATGGAAACTGCAGGAAGCTTAAAAGAGGGCAAAGATATTTGGGGGTTAGCAAAACTAACTGACAAATTTCAGCTTTCAGGTAACGACGAAGTTAAAGGTTACCTGTTGATAAACAATAGTCACCAAGTTGGTAAAGCTATGACTATTATGTTCACACCGATACGAGTTGTTTGTAACAATACACTAACAATGGCACTCGGTGCTGACGGTGAACGTTTCAGAGTTTTACATTTACAAATGTTCGACGAAGAAATTATAAAAGCTGCTGAGGAAGCATTAGGGCTTTCAGGGCAACAAATGAAAGCTTTCCAAGAGCAATCCGAGTTTTTATCCAGTAAACAGTACAAGTCTGCTGACCTTGATAATTTTATTGCTGAGTTACTTCAACCTAAACTACTTATAGAGCGAGGTAAATCCGATAGCTTTGAAAACTTACCCCCTTTACGAGATGAGTTTTCTCGTACTGCTGAAAATGTTCTTGATGCTATAGAAACTTCCCCTGGATCACAGCTAAAGTCTGCCAAGGGAACTTGGTGGGGAGCATTGAATGCAGTGACTTATGTAGTCGACCATGAGAAAAAGTCCAATGTAATAGGTAACTCTTTACACTCTGCATGGTTTGGGACAGGTGCTAATACTAAGAGAAAAGCATTAACTAAAGTGCTTGAGTACGCATCTTAATACCGACAAAATAAACCTTGTCATGCCAATGTGCATATTGCAGAATATGAACATTGGCATTTTTTCATAGAAAGGAAAGATACATGGCAAAACAAGTGTACATCGTTTTAGAAAACGGTAGCAATAGTGGGAGGAATATAGCTTATAGCTTTTTTCGTTTCGCTACATTAAGTGCAAGTAAAGAGTGTAAAGAAGTTGACGAGTATAGTATTGTCTTCTCTGATATAGAACAGTTACAAAGGGATTATTCTGCTGAAGATTTAAAGTGGATCCTTGTAGCCTGTAACCAATATAATTTTCACAAGTATAACGAAGACCAACATTATACTAACTTTTTTGAATATGTGAAAACACACTCCAAAAAATATAAACCTGTAGAAAAACCAGAAGGAAAGAAAATGACTCAATTAACACCAGAAGTCACTAAACAGTTAACAGAAATAATTGTTGACGGAACATTAACAGCTACTCCTATCCATAAGTTAAAGCCTCATGTAAAAATAAAAAAGCTTATGGATTTACCCCCTGTGCGTGAGGGTACAAATCGTTATAGAAATATGATGGTTGTTTTAAACTCAGACACTTTGGGTGAAGCTTTAGAATCTTTGCGTAAGCTAGAACCATCTCCAGGAAGTGCCAGAGATATTACTATTGCTATTGAAAACAAAGTAATCCAGCTAGGCACAGGAGAATAATTGTGAACATAGAGAACTTAGAAAGGTTCTTTTATTGGATAAATGAGCGACATGCTATTTACCGAAAAAAAGTAATTGGTGATCCACCTCCCTTTACAAAAGATAAAATACTCCAAGAGTATAAATTTACAAACCCTTTCCGTGAAAATGATAAGGTTACCATATGGATGCGTCAAAACTGGACAAACCCCAACCATAATAAACCAGACGGTGAAATAATATTTAACTGTTGTTTGTTTAGAATGGTTGGTACGACTGAGTTTGCTGATGCTCATGGTTGGGCTTCAAAGTGGGATCCTGAATATACTAAGCAATTAATCGCTGAACGATTGACTAAGAAGTTGCGAACTTTTACTGGAGCATATATTATAACTAATCAAGGGTTAAAGTTACCTAAAGGAGAAGTTGTAGTTGACCATTTCCTCACACCGATATGGGAAAATAAAGATAAGCTCGCAGAGGTTGCGACCAAAACTCAGTCGTTACAAGCCTTACACCATGCGATGTCTGCCTATCGTGGGTGGGGTGGAGGGGGCTTTATGTCTTACGAAGTGGTTACCGATCTCAACTACACACGCATACTGGACGAGGCGACAGACCGTTTTACTTGGGCGAACGCAGGTCCAGGAGCAAAACGAGGTTTAAACAGATTATACGATAGACCCCTTACTAAAGGATTAACTGCTGTCCAATCTAATATAGAAATGAAAAACGTATTAGATATTGCACAGGGTACTAGAAATGTAGTCTCCATTGAAAATGTAGATATGCGAACTATAGAGCATAGCTTATGTGAGTGGGATAAGTATGAAAGAGTTAGATTAGGGCAAGGTACACCTCGTAGTAAGTACGATGCCCATCTTAGTTCACTTTTAAATTACAACAAATGGAAAACATTGGAAGGACCTGTAGCATGACGCATGTAGATTTATTTTATTTAAGCCCTAATCCGTATGGAGGTTGGGTAACTTACACTAATCATTTAATGGAGGCTTTTAAAGCAGTTGATGTTAAGTGTACTTTGTTTAAGATAAGACCAAAAAGTGAACGTAAAAGCCGTGAGTTTGGTTATGGCAAACATTATAGAAATATTTCTATGGCTGAGGCTAAGAATCGTAAAACTATTGTAAACAACGAATACAAACCAACGATTAAAATAGTTGTCGCTGGGGCAAAGCAGTTTAAAGAAGAAACACAAATGTTATACGATATAGGTGCAAGTATAATTGTTCATGATCCAACTGAATTAAAAAACTTACCTGTTGACTTAGACCCTAAAAGGTGCGTTGTCATTAGACAAATAGGTGCGAGAACTTTTAAAGGTGCGACTTTTATTCGTCACCCTTATAAGCCTTTCCCTAAACATAATAACTTTGATAGGAAAGGTTCTGTTAGTACTTCACGCATTGACTTTGATAAGCATACTGAAATATTGTTAGATGCTAATAGGTTATTACCAGAAGATAAGAAAACAAACATAAGAGGGTTTGAAAATAGAATTTTTACTCGGTTTAAAATAGTGCCTAAGTACCCAGAGTGGGTGCAGTCTAAAGCCCATTACCCAAGAGAAGATAATTTTGCTTTTAACTTAATGAAAGATTACACTTTTAATGTGGATATGACACAAATAGTAGGTGATGGTGGTGGGACACAATACACAGGTTTAGAATCTTGGAACGCAGGATGTATTCCTATTATACATAATAAATGGATACTCGACGAACCTGATGATATGAAGCCCGATTATAATTGTTTTGCTATTGGCTCACCAGAAGAATTAGCTACATTACTCAATGGGGCTTACTCTGATTCTATACCACAAATAAGAGAAAATGGATATAATGCTCTTAAACTGCATGATCCAATACTAATAGGTAACCAATACAAGCAGTTCTTAAACATTGAGTAGCCACTCGATTAGGTTCTGACTATCACAATTAACTTGTAGGGTATATTTGTACCCTACAATAATTCATTCGCCATAGGAGGGCATATTGTACAATATATATAGTAGAGGTGTTAGTGAAGCATTATATCAGGGTATACAACGTATCCAAAACACAGGGGTAGAAGTAGAAACTAGAAATGGTAAAGCCTTAGAGTTTCCAATGCCTGTGTGTACTGAGTATTCACATAGTTGGGAAAGAGTATTGTTTTACCCTCAACGTAATGCTAATCCGTACTTCCATTTTATGGAAAGCTTATGGATGTTAGCAGGTCGTAATGATGTAGAGTGGATTAGCCAATTTAACGGAAGAATGAATAATTATAGCGATGACGGTGTTACCTTTCATGGTGCGTACGGATATCGTTGGAGGAAGCATTTCGGTGTAGATCAACTGAATATAGCTAAGAACAGATTAATGGAATACCCTAATGATCGTAGAGTTGTAGTAGGTATGTGGGATCCTTATGTTGATTTAACTTCAACAAATACAGGGGTAGATTATCCTTGTAATACACAAGTCTTCTTTTGGGCTAGAAGAGGCTTTCTTAATATGACGGTGATGAACAGAAGTAATGATATGATCTGGGGTGCTTATGGAGCAAATGCAGTACATATGTCTTTTTTATTGGAATACATGGCTCATATGACAGGTAACAGTATAGGTACTTATTATCAAATAAGTAATAATCTCCATGCGTACACAGATGTGCTAGATAAAATGAACTTATACTCCCTACAACCAGATTACGAACCTTACCTTTTATTAGATGAAGATGGGTTAAGTTATAATTCACCACCATTAATAGATAATGCTCATACTTTTGATTCTGAGTTGTATAAATGGTTTGATGATTATACTGTAGAAGGATTAACTAATACTTATCTTACAAAGACAGCTACCCCTATGATGGATTCATGGATAGGCTGGAAAGATAAAGATATGACCACTGCATTAAAGTTTGCACAACTAATAGGGGATAGGGCTTGGAGAAGGGCTTGTATAGAATGGTTAGAAAGGAAAGTAAAATGAGTAGCAGAAGTAAAATAATTCAAAAAGTTAATAACTTAGCAAACGAAGATGTAACAGGGTTACATGAAGCTGAGCAATCCTACGGTGATAGTTGGAAAAAGCGAGGGGGTGTAGGTGCTTTTATGATGCTTGCTCGTAAATGGGACAGGCTTGAAAACCAAGTAACTAAAGTTAATTATGATATATTTCAGGCAATCCAACAAGATACTCGCCCAGAGGGTATACTAGATGACATACAGGATTTAAGGAGGTACTTGTTATTAGTAGAAGCAGAGGTAAGATTAAATGGAATCGCTAGACCAGAAGATAAAAGCAGTTTGTGATACATGTGGGGATGAAAGAACACTAACCTTTCGTACTCTTAAAAATAAATGGGCGATGTGCAAAAAGTGTCGCCCTTCTAAACCAATGAGGATAAAAAGCAATGCAGATACCTTTATTTCAACCCCCGATTGAGTGGGTTATGCCTGATGGCTACCCTGATTTAACACAATATAAAGAAGTTGCAATTGACTTAGAAACAAAGGATCCTAATCTAACTACAATGGGTTCAGGTTGGGCTAGGAGAGATGGTCATATAATTGGTATAGCCATAGCTGTTGAGGGTAATCAATGGTACTTTCCTATTAGGCATGAGATCGGTCCGAACTTTGACCCTATGAGAACTTTGTCTTGGTTAAAGGAGGTTGTTTCTATTGAAAGGGATTATATTTTTCATAATGCCCCTTATGATGTTGGGTGGTTGCTCGCAGAAAATGTGCGTGTCAAAGGTAGACTATGCGATACAATGGTTGTTGCACCTCTGCTAGATGAGAACAGGTTCAGCTATGCTCTTAATGCAATAGGTAGGGATTACTTACAAGAACGTAAATCAGAAGTAGATTTGAAAGAAGCTGCTGAGGCATTTGGAGTAAATGCTAAAAGTGAAATGTATAAACTTCCTGCTCATTATGTGGGTAAGTATGCTGAACAAGATGCTGCTCTAACTTTAAAACTGTGGACATTTTTTAAAGGTCTTATAGTAAAAGAAGACATATCGGACATAGTTGACCTTGAACTTAAAGTACTTAAAACAATTATCCCTATGCGAGAAAAAGGTGTTCGTGTTGATTTACAAAAAGCTGAGTTAATAAAAGTAGACTTATTCGCAAAAGAGCAAGCTTTGATGAAACAAATAAAAAGATTAACAGGAGTAGATGTTGAAATATGGGCTTCTGAGAGTGTTGCTAAAGCTTTTGATGCAGTAGGGTTGGGTTACAGTAAAACAGAAAGAACAGGAGCTCCTAGCTTTACTAAAGGGTTTTTAACGACGCACCCACATGAAGTCCCTAAAATGATTGTACAAGCAAGGGAGTTTAATAAAGCAAGAACAACTTTTGTAGATACGATACTTAAACACCAGAAAAATGGTAGGATTCATGCTGAACTCCACCCTTTACGCAGTGATCAAGGTGGTACAGTAACAGGAAGATTTAGTTATAGTAACCCTAATCTACAACAAATCCCTGCTAGGCATGGTGAAATTGGTCCACTTATTCGTAGCTTGTTTATACCAGAACAAGATGCGTTATGGGGGGCATTTGATTACTCAAGCCAAGAACCTCGATTAGTTGTACATTACGCAAAACTCATGGGCTTTAGAGGGGCAGAAGACTTTGCTGACCAATATAATGTAGATGCTAGAACAGATTTCCATCAGATGGCTGCTGATATAGTAGGAGTGCCACGGAAACAAGCTAAAGATATTAACTTAGGTCTGTTCTATGGTATGGGAAGTAAGAAGCTCGCAGCAAGTTTAGGCTTAGAGTTTGAAGATGCACAAGACTTATTTGCTACTTATCATAAAAAAGTGCCTTTTGTAAAAGAACTCTCAGAATATGCTATTAACAGGGCAACACAACGAGGAGTTATCCGTACTTTATTAGGTAGGAGATGTAGGTTTGATAAATGGGAACCAACTCAATATGGTAGCTGGAAGCCCATGACTCAGAAAGATGCTTATGCCGAACATGGTCCAGCTATCAAAAGAGCATTCACTTATAAAGCTTTAAACAAGTTAATTCAAGGGAGTGCTGCAGACCAGACGAAAGCTGCGATGGTTGCATTAGCTGAAGAAGGTATTATGCCTATGATACAAGTGCATGATGAACTTGACGTAAGTGTAGAAAATGAAGCACAAGTAAAAAGGATCACAGAAATAATGGAGACCTGTGTGTCTCTTGAAGTACCAAGTATTGTAGATGCAGAACTTGGTCCAAATTGGGGTGAGGCAAAACAAACCCTGAGCGACAAACCTTGGACAAGGGGTTTACGAGATAATCATTCAACCATGCAGACATAGGAGAAAGTAATGTCAAACGAAATAAAGTGGGGTTCTTCACAAAAAGGAGATTACCTTTTATTAAGAAAAGTACACAGAAGATTACAAGGGGGTCATGTTGCTAGATTTCATACAAGACCCGAAGTGGGCGAAGGACAAAATGTAGGTAGCCATACATGGAGAGCATTAGTTGTTTTGACAACCCTATGGGAAGATGTAAGTAAAGATGCGATACTGTGGTTATTGTTTCATGATGTAGCTGAGGCTGAGTTAGGTGATCTCCCAGCTACCACGAAGTGGAAGTACACAGAGTTAGCACAAGAATTTTCAAAGGCAGAATTTAAATACGAAAAAGACTTAGAACTTCCTGTTATGTTACAAGACCTAACAGAAAAAGATAGAAGTTTAGTAAAAATGGCTGACATGCTTGAGTTAGTTTTGCATTGTAAAAGACAAATGCAAATGGGAAATACGTTAGCTGAACCTATTTATACTCGTGGCAGAGAATATTTGTATAGAAAATTTTCTAGTAATCCCGATTTCCGTGTAGTACATAGCATCTTACTTGAATTAAAATAAGGAGGTGTCCATGAATTATAATAATTGCTATAAATGTGATGAACCTTTATCAAAAAGAGGGGCATATGATAGGACTACTCCCAAAATGTGTCCTACTTGTAGAGGGGCAAGAGTAGCTGGAAACAGTGAGATTAGACAAATTTTTCTAGAATTAAAAAATAATTCCCGACCAGAGGATGAAACTGAGAGATTCGAAGATGTGTGTACTACCTTATCAGACATAGATAAAGAATTTGGAAGGATAATCAGGAAGCCAACTGAAACA
>UEXM01002265.1_pt1 | contig 14064 bp, 21 predicted proteins | sample 1796661 | NCBI WGS metagenome assembly UEXM01 (sample SAMEA4772469, study PRJEB27181) | metagenome | reverse complement strand
GTTCTTCACGAAGGATTTCGCGGAGTTCGGCAGACCAAATGTCATTACGGATCAAGTCGCCTGTGCCTGTTGTGATGTTACCAGCCATTGTATTATTCCTTTAAGATTAGCTGTTGAAGAAAGTATCACCCATCTTGTCACGCATTGCGATCATCTCGCGTTGCACGGCAGGTGAGTAGTACTGTTTAGGGTTATCGCGGCGCATCTGCTGGAAGTGGGCAAAGCCCTTAGCAGTGTTGCCGTTAAAGCTCGCACTCTGCGTATTCACCGAGCTGGTCGGGGACGTAGGAGTAGGAGCAGGGGTTGCCTCTCCGACCAATGCCATGAAAGCGCTGGGGCTCTCTGCGGCTAGGCCCTTAAGGCGATCTAAACTCAAACCAAGAGCTGACGCTTTGTCAGCCACAACCTTGGCAGCGTCCGTACCAAACTTCTCAGTCAATGCAGCGTCCACTTGGGCTACGTTCTGATCGACTGTCTGTTTAGCTTCTCGCGCTTTCAGAGCTTCTTCAACAAGGCTTTGGATATCAGGAGTTTCTGCCGTGGTGTTCGGGTTAGTCTCCCCACCGTTTTCCATGGATGGTGCAGGTGTAGGAGTGGTGGCTTCTCCTGCCTTGTTCTGCACTTGCTCGAGCAGTGACTTAGCATAATCTTGCTTCTCGAGGTCCTTGCGCATCTCTGCGAGTTGGGTCTCAAGGTTCTTGATGTGCTGGTCAGCTTCGATCTTACCTTTGGCTATTGCCTCTGGATCGGACCATTGCTCTCCGCGCTCCTGCACTAGCTTAGCCACAAAGCTCTCTGTGGTGGGAGTTGCTTCGGCTGGGGCTGGTGCGTTACCTGTCTCTTGACCCGTGGTTTGGTCGAATACGGACATAGTTATTCCTTTTCAAGTGTGATGATTTTCAGCAAGTCCTCAAGTGCTTGGTTGTACTCATTGACTGCCATTTGTTTGTGGACCCACTGTGGATCACCATACTCTCTCACGTTCTCCTTTTTCTTGAAGTCACGCTCGAGAATTTCTCGAAGGGCGTCGAAGCCATTACGGTATCCCATAATCTCCTTCCGACGCGCCTCCTTATCTTTTGTGCCTCTGAACCATGCGCTGTGCATTACAGTCCTTGCTCCGCTTTGATCTCTAGGTCTTCCTGCATGTCTGCTTCTGCATCCATTGCTGCCTTCTGAGTTTCCATCTGCTCAAACACTGCGATGTTCTCACCGAACAGTGCCTGCTCATCTAGTTCCTCACTAAAGATTTTAGCAATCAGCTTACCACTCATGTGGGCACCCACGGTTGGGTCACCAGCTTTGATCTGCATGATCTGCTGAAGTGTCTGCATCCGCTTGGCCTTCTCAGCGAAGTGACGGGCACCCATAGGTACCAGTTTGCCTTTAGCTGCAATGTCTTCTTTAGTGATCTGCTGGAACAACTGGACGCCTGTATCGTCGTCAACCACAGCAATCGTGTCCATAAAGTTCATGTTACGACGGGCTGCTTCGAGCATAGCATTAAGGGCTGGCTCTAGGAACTCCATCTCGAACTTGGCAGTCTTGTGGTTAAAGATACGGTTAGCTGCAGTGTCTAGCGTCTGTACCTCAAAGGCTGTCTTCTCGCCTGCTGTGCGTAGGCCCATAGCCTGACGTGGTGCACCCGCTAGCTCTTCCATCTTGTTCTCCAGTGTCTGGATTTGGAAGTCTGCATTAAGTGCTGTAGCATCTGGTACGAGTGGCGTAACGTCACCCTCTTCACCGATGTACACTCGACCTGCTGGCATGTACTCGAAGTCTTCGACGTCACCACGAACCTTGAGCATCGGTAGTGCGATCTGATCGAACACGTCTGCCTTCAAGTTCTCGAGGTGGTCAATGCGGTACTGCATACCTACGAGGTTATCTAGTGGACCCATGGCGTACAGGTTGTCTGGACGTGAGCGCCACCCTGCGTGGAACACTGGGGCTGTGCCCAACCACGAGGGGTTCGCAATGTCTTCCACAAGGTACGCACGGTCAACCACTGTGATGATACGGTTACGGTGTAGCTTACGCTCATGACGGTCGTACATGTCTCCGTAGAACGTGAGGAACTCAACGTATGAGGAGCCGTAGTAGTTCTGGAGGGAACCAAAGCCATCTGCCACAAAGCCTTCAGACTTACTCACGTTCGTTGCTGAGCCTACCTCATCACGGACACGCATCATCTCAGCAAAGATTTCCATCTTACCTTGCTTTTCGAACATAGCCTGTACTTCACCAAGTGTCTTGACCGAACGTACGATCTTAGGGGTGCTTGCGAAGTCAGCTGCTGTAGGGTCGAATACGATGTCGTAGGGGCTGATGCGTACCAGCTTTGGACCAATGTAGCCCTCGACTGTCTCACCACTCTCAAGCTCCGTATGGTTACGGTCCCACTCGACTGTGGCAAAGCAGTTGCCTGCTAGGATAAAGTCATCCACAAGACGGTCCACAACATTGCGGAAGTCCGACTGACGTAGCTTGTTCTCCATGTAGGACTGGATGAAATCACGCTTCCTTTTAGAGGCGCTCTCGTTGTCATCCGCCTGCCACTCCATCCAGTCATTGCTGGGGAAGAGTGAGGCCGTGTAGTTGGCCTTCAAGTTGTCGTAGATTTGCGTTAGCTTTGGTGTGGTGGTTGAGTTAGACCACGGTAGCTTAGCGTTACCTGTAGTACGTGTGTCTGTCGCATAAACATAGTTACGCAACTCTTTCTTCTCTTGAACCCACCCATCACGATAGCTGTTCCACTCGTCAAACTTAGAGGAGATGTGGCTAGCCTTCTGGTGTGGACTAATTAGTTGGGATACGTCTAAGGTACGTGCCATGTTTAATCCTTGTTAGAAACTTCGTCCACCGAAGCGAGGGTGGAACACTACGTTTTGATCTGCTGGTGACTTACGTCTTGCGAACTTACTGGGCTTAACTGCATTGTCGATAGCAGAAGCTAGTGCGTCCTTAACGTCATCGTGAGCAGGGTTCTGTTGTACTAGCTCTTCTTCCAGTACTTGAGTGTTACCACCACGATAGTGATAGACTTGGAGGTTGTCATAGCGAGGCGTCAGGATAGCTTCCATCCGCTCCTCTTTCGAACCTTGGTTACGTGTAGGGCGTACCTCTTCAACCTTCAGGGCTAGGCCGTGGGTTGCGATGTAGTCCTGCTTAAGTGACTTAACGATTGCTTGCTGGGCTGCTGTAACCTCAGCGATCAACTTACGAAAGCCCCAGCGGTTATACAAACCGAGGATACGATTGAAGTACTCGCTGATGTCTGAGGTACGGAAGCGCTCGATGTCTAAGACGTAGACGTTGTTGTCTCCATCCACACCGATAACCACAATAGCCGTATAGTCGGCAGTCTTACGTGTCGAGTACGCGAAGTCTACAGAAGCCACAAGATTAAGGCGCTCGCCTTTGTAATTCCAGTAGCCACTCTCTTGCTTCAAGAACTTGCGTTCGAAGTATTGGAACTTGTCGTAGTCGATAGGGCGATTGTCAGGGTCTGACGGATTATTATAATACTGGGCACGGAACTGAACGCGGTCAAGATACTTGCCTCGCTTCTGTGCTAAGATTTTACGGTCGAACCCAAACCACTTACCGTCCCGACGCTGTTGACGTGGCCACAGGAACTCACCCGTGCCATCACCAAAGTCCTCAACTGATTTCTCGAAGGTCTCGTAGATGGTGTCCTCACCAGTACGTTCGCCCTCGTCGTTGTAGAGCTCCTCAACCATGCCCATCATGTCGTCATACAGGTCCTTGGGGTGGTACCTCGTTCCGACAACCCATTCTTGTGCTCCTGCGCCCTCAATAGAGGACAGTAGGGAGTACTGAGCGCGAACCTTACGTCGACCCTCCTCCGTGTAAGCATTCTCTGAAACCACAACGTCATCGAGCACTGCAATGTCACAGTGCATACCAGTGATACTTGTGGTCAGACCTGCCGTAAACACGGAGGGGTCACGAATATTCTCAGCCTTCCTGAGGGGGTGGTCCAGTGCGATCTCAGAGTTTGTCCACTTGGAGCGCTTGCCCTCTTCAGGAAGGATGTGGTCAGGCCAGTAGCGACGGTAGATGTCCGAAGTCATAAGGCCCTTAATGAATGTCAGCTGTTTCTCTGCTAGGTTACTTGTGGCTGAGATGTACAGGACACGAAGTGTTGGGTCCTTAGTCAACTCCCAAGCCACACGATAAGCAACCAAACGAGACTTGCCGTGGTCCCGAGGAAACAGGAGAAGCTGATGGTGTTTACGCTCTGGTCTGTACCACCACTGGATCACATCCTTGTGGCAGTTGCCGAGCACCTGTGTGGGTGCAATCAGCTGAATGAAGAACGTAAGGTCACTCTCAGCCTTCTCTCTGATTTCCGTCGGGGTCATAGTGTCTCCATTCTGTAACTAGGCCGCAGCAGGTTTTGCATTGTCATCCAACCAACATTTCCCCAGAAATCCATAAATTACCACCCTCAGAAACCATGTGTTCAGGGTTAATGATTACGGCAGGTCTGAAAAAGCTGGTTACCCCAATGTTTGTGACCTCAAGTAAAGCCATCACGTCGCTTTGAAACTGAAAAGTCATACCTGTCGTTGGAGATGTGTTTTGGACAGCACCCGAAAAGTCTGAAACGGTAACACGAAGCCTGTTCGCCGCTGGCGAATACTGATGGTAAAGATACGGCACTGTCCCACTTGGCGTAACACCTGTCAGTTGAGTGTTTGCCAGCGTGATGGTTGAACCGAAGTTAAGTTCCAGATAGCCTGAAAACGCTACCACCGTAGGCTTAATATGACTGTTGCATGTCACCACCCACGCCGAACCATTATAAGTCACAGACCCAGAAAGGGGGCCATACACGCCATATGTAAAAGAGCTTGTATCGAAGGAATACAGCTTTGGGAAATACTCATACCTTGGGGCAGCTCCCCCCAGCGAGCCAAGGGAAACAATGGGGGGCTCAAATTTTCCCGTAGAATTGTGGGTGACCGTGATTGTACCGTCGCCGTTATTAACAGCAGTCGGTCGGTTCCCGTAAAACTCTGGGGAAGATACCTGAAGCGTTGTGTGGTTTACCGTCCCAAACAAATCTTGATAAATGTTCATGGACGCATGATCTGCATTGACGGAACAGCCCGCGCTAATTTTGTCTTGCGCAAGCGTTTCATCATTTGTAACGCTAAATGTGCCAACCTTCGTTGCCGTAAAATTGTAATTCATGCGGATAGTGCGCTTCGGCCCAGAGCCAGACCCCAGTGTGACGATGTCGCTAAATCCATTTGGCTCATGCCCAACATCGTCTAGGAAAAACCATCCAGTAGTTTGGTGCGCAGTTCCACCGCTGGTGTAAGCAGAAAAACCTGTGCCATCCACATTTGTGCCGTTCTCATCAAGAAGTTCAAATGTATTAGTTGTGGCATTTGCAACCGTGTAAAAATTATTATTGACCTCCACCATGCCGCCAAGCGACAAAAGCTGCACGGTGCGCCCATTGGTAAAGCCATGCCCAACGCAAGTAATAACGACAGGATTTGCTTGTGTGGCCCCAGTGACCGTTTTTTCTGGCCCGTCCCATTCGTTGCGGATAACTCCACCAAGAGGCCGTAACCTTTTGTCAGTGTCGCCCTCCCCAACGCGAACAAAGGCAGTGTTCACCGCTCCAGATAGGTCCTGCACCGTGCCACTGCCAGAGTAAGGGGTTAGGTCCGAAATGCTGGTGCGATATGTTCCCTGAGGTATAACTATGACGCCAGTTGCACTTTTGGCGAGGTTAAATGCCACAGTATCATCCGCCACGCCATCACCTACAGCGCCAAAGTCTTTGACATTGACTGCTGCGCCTTCGATCATTCTATTGTGTGCTTTAGTCAAAGCCATGTTGTTTTCTCCAGTTTAACTGTGGTAATACAGGGGCAACTTAGCGCCCCTGTAGTTTGTTCTTATGTTAGGGGTTGGTGTGGCCCTGTTGTTTGGTGGCTATTACGGTCTCTCCTTATACCGTTGCGCCAGTTGCATCGACCCATACCGTGCCAGTCCACCAGATAGGTTTTCCAGCCGCCGCAAGTGTGGTGTCGAGATACTGAACGCCAATATCTTTGCTGCCCAATGTTGGGCGGTTTCCTGTGGTGCTGCGCTTGACGATAACGCCAGACGTTGCGACCCCATCCACCGTGCCTCCAGTGTTGGCGACGAAGGTCGAGTTCGGAACGCTGCGGATCACGTTTGCGGTGCAGTTTGCTGCGGTGTTCCCCGCCACCACGGGGACAACACCAGTTGCAGAAATCAGGACGACATAACTGGCTGCTGTGCTGCTTTCCCAGAGGTTCCCAGAAACCACGGTTGCGCCCGCACCTGCGCTTGCAGAGTTGCTGATCGACGAAGCATCAGAGCCGCCCGAGAACGAGTTTCCAACGATGCTCTGGTAAAATGCACCGTTCACATAAAGCGGTCGGCCAGAGACAGAAACGAAGTTGTTCGAAACGGAGATGTTGTCGATTGTGGCGTTGATCCGAACACCGTCAACACAATCATAGATGTCGTTTCCGCTGATAATCACGTCCTTTGACGCTGCGCTGGTGTCCACGAAAGCGGCGGTGTAGCAGTCGCTGATCCGATTGTTCGAGATCGTCACACGCTGCGATGCACCGTTGACCACATAGACCCCACGAACCTGCGCCACAACATCAGTTGAACCAGTGATCTTGCAGTTCTCAATGCTGCCGCTTCCAACCCCAGAAAACCGCACAACATGGGTTTCTGTCGTTGGGTTCAGATTGTTGTCCAGTCGGCAGTTGGCGATGATGCCGTATGACCCCTGATAAAGGACAGGATTATTCGAAGACACAAGGATACACTCACGGAAATAGCTGTCTTTGAGTGAGCAATTTACAACACGGGCGTTCTGCGTTTCCCAGACAATAAGGTTCTGGCGGTCAGTCCGATCAACCGTTACATTGTCGGCAATCACATCGTTGGAATACGAAAATGCCAGACCGTAACCATTGCCAGTGGTGCCCGGAAGGTTCTTAATCGTTACGTCTCGAACTGTTGCGCCATCGACCTGATACATGTTAATGCCGTAACAGGAGGCAGCGCCAGTGACGGTGACATTGGAGATGTTCCCGTCGATCTCAATGCCAAGAACAGTTACGCCTGTCGTTCGGCCTGCTCCTGCGGAGTATGTAATGCCAGTTCCAGTTCCGAGGAAATAACGGGTCGAAGCATACGTTCCAGACGCCAGCTTCAGGGTCGCACCATAACCAATGACAGTGGTTCCGTCCTGCATTTGCAACAAAGAACCGTCTACGATGTAGGTTCCTTCTGGGAAGAATACCGTGCCACCAGCACCAGCTGCCAGTGCTGACTGAATAGCCGCCGTGTCATCTGTGATCCCATCACCCGTTGCGCCGAAGTCTTTGACCGATACAGTCTCTTGCAGCTTGGCTTGCACAGTCGTATCAACCGCACCAGTACCGCCTTGGTTATACGTAACGAGCTCAGAAAGCGTACCACCAACAGCTACTGTTGTGAATACCACAACCTCAATGGCTGCGTTAAGTGGTGGTGCCTCAGAGAACGCTAGAGTGGACCCAGAGACGCTATAGCCGTCTTTGTTCTGGTACACACCGTCAACGTACACGAAGACGCTCTGCTCGCTGACTGAGGAGGTCCCCAGTGCATAATCTGTTGTGGTGCCATCGCCTGTTGCAGTTACAACCTTGGTTGCTGCTTGTGCAGGTGCAATCCAAGCCACACCATCGTAGTAGAGCAAGGAGTTACTACCAGTGTTCACATAAAGCGCACCAGTTTGCAGAGGGTTACCATCGTTGTCCACAGTAGGGTCTGTAGCCTTAGCACCTAGGTACTTGGTCTCGAACTCATCAAGGGTGCTTGCCGCTGCTTGTGCGGATGCTTCTGCTTGTGCTGCTAGAGCGTCAATGTCCTTACCGTCAACATCCAAAGAGGTCGCTGAAATCTTACCAGCATTCAGGATGTCGTTGCTGTTCATGTCGAGGTCAGCACCCATAGCGTTTGGTGTGCTACCGTCTAGGGACAGTGTGTTGTCGAAAGCATCACGTAGCTCTTCGAAGTTGTTGTTGAGCAGGTCCTTGGATGCGTATCCAGAGCCAATCAGGTTTACTGTGGGTTTCTTAGCCATGTGCGTTTACCTCGTGGTCGCGTGTTATAGTTATTGTATCAAGCCTTCTTCTTTAAGGCGCTTAATGTCGTCGCTTACTGCAGCACGTTCGAATGCCTCTTCGGCTGTCTGCTTTGCGTTCTTACGGGCCTTACGCCCATCCGTAGTCCTTGCGTCCTTAGTGGCCCAAGGCTCGTCTATAAGGTACTTAGCGGCTGTGAAGGAGCTCTTGCCACCCTCACGGACCTCGTTGATGATGCTGTTGAATGCCATTGCCTTACGGCGCACTGCAGCCTCGTGGCGGTAGTCCTCTACGTGTGCCTTGACACGGGCGCTCTTGCTTAGGCGTTGCCACACATCCCAAGAGCCGAAGACTGCAAGTGCAAATTCGTATTCCGTCGGATCAAAGGTCGTCCTCGCAAGAAAGAGCTGCCGAAGACTGTATGCCTTTCGACCCGACGGAAGCGTTATGTCATCCTCTTTCAGTGTGAAGATGGCATGTTCGGGGTTGTCGTACGATAATTCGTAGAACAGTGACTGTGTACGCAGAGCACCACTGTCGTTCTTGAGTTGGCTCATTTCGAATAGTGCCATGGGTATTCAGTCCTTTCTTGTCTGTGGCGGGATTGCCGCAGGTTTCCATACGGTAGTCTTTACATTAGAGTAATGCCTCTACTACCCCACCCTAAAATAAATCTTAGAGTGCCGAAGTAACCATCGTTAAACTTTAGTTATACTTAAAGATAACAAATTTGAGCGAAACGTACGGGTACCTAAGTGAAAAAAGTTTGGAAAAAGGTAAAAAAGTTTTAGGGATACGGACATTTGTACTTAAGTGTGTCATTTAGGACACATAAACGGGCTTCGCCCGAGGTTTCCACACCACAAATGTGTGGTTTCTAAAGCTACTAGTCCTTAGTATGCTTAAGAATCCGAACATGAGACCAACGTATGCGTTGCATGGTTGTGGTATTCCTATAGGAGCACGTCCGTATTCTGTGGTATCACGTCCGTATTCCGTCCGTATTCCCGAAGTGTATCCGCTACAGGCTATGACGAGGGTATGTCCAAGGAATATGCTAAAGTTCTGTGAGAAAATCTTAGGTTGCAATTCGAATAGTACGAAGGCCCCCCTAGACCCCCTTGGTCCCCCCTCGAGAATACTCCAGTAAAACACCCGTACCCCCAAAGTGTGACATTCGTGCCACGTTGCAGGTGCTATTGTGTCCTTTTCGGTCCTATTGTGTGAACATGAAAGATAACTAACGTATCCTGCCAATGTACAATTCCAATGAATACAAACGTTTATCCATTGCCCCACACTAGGCCTACAAGTGCAGATTATAGGACCACTTCGGACCTAATTCTAGTGCATCCTTAAGTGTTATAGTATAACACACGTGCATACACACACGTACGCACACGCATACACACGTACGCACACGCGCGTTCTTATACTCCTTTTGTTGTGGTTACTTGTGGCAATAAACTAAATGCAGAAACAAATCGTTTGTTTTCAGTCACTTATAATTTTCTTTCACATTTCTTGTGTTTTTCTCTTGCAATCATTTGGGCCCGTTGCTATCTATTAATCATCGAAAGGCACACAAGCTAGACGACAACGCCAGACCCCACTGGAAGAGACATAAAACAAACGGGCGGTTACGATGCACTGATGGTGCGGTCGGGACGAAACATGTCAGGGCAATTAGACAAAGGTCGAGTGATGCTGGCAGTGGGTAAAAGTAGGCCTCCGAAATAAAACCCACACAATACAATATGCGTATTGTCGAGTGCCACAGGGTTGTGGTATTCCACTTGACGCATTATAGGAGACACACAATGACAAACCGCCAAAAGATCAAACGTCAAAATCGCCTAGAGATGCTAACGTGCATCGCCGCTGCAGTCTTTGCCGCTACAGTCGCTGCCCTACTAGTTATGGGCGCATTGGTCTAACCACTAACACACACACACAAAGGATAACGCAATGGACTATGTAATATTTGCAATCGACAACAACACGGACACACACGCGGTCGCAAAGTTCCTGCGCCACATGGATACAAAGCGAGCCATGGGCGAGCTCAAGGGTAACATGGTGCACTGCGTAGGTAATTGGGAAGGCATCCTCGAAGTGTCTTACATCCTGCGCCGCGACGATTACCTTGCACACGTGTTGCCAATGGGCTTCACAAAAGAGCAAGAGGCTGTCATGGTCGCACCTACTATCACACGCCAGCCCGCTAGCATCATGTCCCATGATCTGGCCGATCACTTTCAAGAGCTTGGGCCAGTGCGTAACATCGCAGCACATGAGGCCACACCTGATGTGGCTTGGACATTCAACACAATGAGCGGCAAATACTTTACCGCGTAAGGAGAAACAAAATGGCACGTAAGGTAACACACGAGATTGTAGACGCTTTCCTCAAAGGCAAGCCAAAGAAGATCAAGAGCACACGCACGGACGGCAAGGGTCTTTACCTACACGGACACAAGATTGCTTGGGTATGTGAGGAACCTGACCCCAAGACTGGCCTCACTGATATTGCTTTCAGCATGTGCGGCTGGGGATCAGTCACCACAAGGGAGCGCCTGAATGGCCTGCTAGATGCACTAGGTTACCTACAAGTGGGTATTAGCCAACGCAAGGGCGAGCAGTGGATTGTTTACAAAGCGGACAAAGTGCAAGAGATTGACGCACACGATACATTCCTGCTGAGCGACATAAACGAGTGGGTTGCCGCCCACAACAACAAAGCAAAAGGATAACACAATGGACTATATCACAGAAGACTTTTACGAATACGTCATGGGCGAAGCTGAGGCCGACGCCATACTCACAGAGCTACGTGAGCAAGCGCAACACGATTGGGAATTGGAGCAAGACTAATGGGACTTTGGATTATCATATTGTTTGTGGTTCTTGTGGTTCGTGCATATAGGTATGACCGCAAGATTGAGAGCTTTGACTATTACGGGAGAGACCAATGATGCACACTTTAGACAACTACCCCAACAGAGACCTTGACGCCAAGCTCATGGTCGATCGCCTGCGCAGGTACCGCAACGTGACCACAGAACAAGCGAGAGAGCGCCTTGAGAGCCTCTCAGAGGTCATCTTAGTAGGCATCCGTGGTTATAAGGATGTGGCACACCTCGAGCACCAAAAAGGGGAGCTCCTGAGCCTCTTAGACAATAGAGCACGGTGGTCTGACTACTGTTGCGACGATGCGACACATTGGGCAGGTGCTTTATGATGACGCTGATTAGACTTACGGGCCTGCTAGTTGTTCTAGTGGTCCCTTGGCTTCCACTACTGGCCCTGATGTGGCTAGTTACTATCATGTTTGGATAAAGGACAAACGACATGTTACTTGAGACACTCACCTGCCTTGCACTTAACGTGTACCATGAGGCACGTTCCGACGATGTACTTGGGCAGCTGGCAGTTGCTCAGGTGACACTCAACCGTGTAGCCTCAGAGCGCTACCCTGACACAGTGTGCGACGTTGTGTGGGACCACAAGCAATTCAGCTGGACCCATGATGGCAAGAGCGATAAGCCTAAAGAGCCCCGCGCTTGGAAACATGCACAGGCGGTGGCCTACATGGCACTGAATGACATGGCGAGAGTGCCTGAGCTCACGCCTGAGGTGCTACACTACCACGCTGACTGGGTGACCCCTTACTGGGCCAAAGGACAGCAACCAGTGGCCCGCGTAGGGAGCCACATATTTTACGAAGGGATACGATAATGACAGACAAAGTAATCAGCATGGCAGACTTTAAGCGCACCGAAAAGGCTCTTGAAGAAAACAAACTAGATACACCTGACCTAGTAGTTGGATACGAGGAACTCATGTACGCTTCCAGTGTACTCGAAGACCTAGCCAACACAGGTGAGGTAAACTTCCAACACCTTGCGGACACTTATGAGCTAGTGACTGAGATTATGCACAACGTACTGGACGCAATAGAGACAGCTGAAGAGGAACAATCAGAATGACCATTAAGAGCTATACAATCGCACGAGTTACAGAACTTGGGCCTGAACCACTAGGCACTGAGCTCATGACGTTACGTCAGGCACGCTTGATGCGAGTGCGTATGATGCGTATGTTACGGGGTAACAAGTATGTGGTGCTAAACTTAGCAACCTACCAAGGAGCAGAGACATGAGCCCAGAGCTAGCCGCTATACTTCGCGAAGAGGTAGGCATTGTGCCTAAGCCTAACGAATACAAACAGCCAACCCGACAACAAGCACTGGCCAAGGGGTGGTTCAACACAATGGACGTAACATTCAAAGAGGATGGATCATGGGAATACAACTTTTAGTCGACCAATACCTAGAGGCTGGCGGCACGATCACCAAAGCAGCCGAGGGTGTAGCGCAAGATGCACTTAAGTGTGACAGCACCTACGCAGTGCTCACCCGTAACTGGATGGAGCCCAACATGATTGAGCTTGCCAACCTGAGGTCAGGCACACCACGACTATTCAAAAGCCCTGAGGAAATTGCAAAGGAAAATAAAGATGCTGATTGAAACACAACACAGCACATACGGTCGCGTCATGGTAGACGAGGCATCACTAGAGACATCCGATCACTTCATCAAGGTGCGCCTTCTTAACGAACCCTCAACAGTGCGCGACATGAGCACACTCACAGTAGGTAAGGTGGCACTCAAGGAGCAGGGAGGATACGTCAGACCTAAGGGGCGCAATGACGCATCACGTGTCGAGCGTTACATGGGCATGGGCACTCGCATGGTATCCCTCATGTGTCGGCTTGAGGATGAGTTCGAGGAACTGCAGTCAGTTGCTTGGACGGCTTTGGTCGAGGCTGACCTTCGGTTTAACGACGGCTATGACAATGGTTTTGCAGCATACGCTAAGCCTTGCATGGCAGGTGCAATCAAGAACTTCCAGAACCCAGTGCGGAATGGCACCATGAATATCGTTGAGTGGTGCGACGAAGTTTACACCAAGGAGGCACCAAGCAACCACCAACCAGAGGGTTACGCAATCCTACTGTCTGCGCTGGATAATATGACTAAAAAACAACAACTTGTGGCTCTTGGTTTGTATCGTGACGGATATTCTATGGCTCAAATGGCTAAGAAAATGGGCGTAAGCAAGCGAACAATTCAAGATCACAACGACGCTGCGATCAAACATGCGCGACGGGCGGCAGGATTGACGGAATAAATGCGACGAATATTTTTTTTAATTCCTACCCGTACGTTTTGCTCTCATCCGTTATCTTTAAGTACAAACGTAAGCGTCCACCCCTACAACCACAAAAGAAGGAGACTTAAGTATGGCTGAGCTATCTCACCAACCGTGCCCGCACTGCGATAGTTCGGACGCTTTTAGTTACAACACAGAGAAGATGGTGGGTATCTGCTATAGCTGCTCATCGTCATACCCTAAGAAGGGCCAGCGCTACAGTGAAGAGACACTCGAGCGCTACCCACTACAGGGACAAGAGCCACGTGAGGTTGTGGCTGACACATTCGACGCCCCCATGCAGAGCTTGGACAACATGCCAGACAGTCGCTACAAATACCTAAGCGACCGCAGCATTGCATCTGAGACGATGGAGTTCTTTAACGTCAAGACACTGGTGGACAAGAGCGGCAAGCCTATCCAACACGAGTACATCTACCCCAGTGGTGGTAAGAAGATCAGGATGTTCCCCAAATCTTTCCGAGCGTACAACCTGAATATGGACGAGCTCTTTGGCATGAACCTGTTCACTGCAGGTACAAGCAAGTATGTTACTATCACAGAGGGCGAACTTGATGCTATGTCTGTGTGGCAGATGCTAGGTGGTGCACGATCGCGTTACCCTAACCCTGTGGTATCACTGCCCAGCGCCACCCCTAAAGGTGCACTGTGGAAGAACGTGATGCCT
>UEXM01002264.1_pt1 | contig 14066 bp, 10 predicted proteins | sample 1796661 | NCBI WGS metagenome assembly UEXM01 (sample SAMEA4772469, study PRJEB27181) | metagenome | reverse complement strand
AATTTATGTTGATGTCGACGAAACAATTTGCAAAACACCAGAATGTAGGAACTATGAGCTATCTAAACCGATAAAAAATCATATATCCAAAATAAACAAACTATACAATGAGGGTAACACAATAATATATTGGACCGCTCGAGGCACCGTAACAGGTATTGATTGGAGAGAAGTCACTGAAAGGCAATTTGAGAAGTGGGGCGTTAAGTATCACGAATTAAGATTCGGCAAACCAGCCTACGATTTATTCATCGACGATAAAAATATAAACTCAGAGAGGTTCTTTAGTGAGTAAGATTTTAGTAACCGGTCATAAAGGCTATATCGGAAGCCACATATTTTCCGAATTACAACGACTCGAACATGATGTGCATGGTATCGATATCAAAGATGGAGAAGACATTCTTCACTGCTTGCCAAACGAAGACTTTGACTATGTCTTCCACCTCGCAGCTCAACCAAGGGTTGAGTTCTCAGTGCACCACCCTTCGTACACAATGAAGCAAAATGTGCTTGTGACCTCGACGCTTTTAGAATGGGCAAAGAACCATAGCGTAAAGCGTGTGATCTTTAGCTCCTCAAGCGCCGTAAATGGTGATGGAGACGGTGTTCCGAAGTCACCCTATGGATTGCATAAGTTAATCTCTGAAATGGAGTGTAGGCTATTCTCGGAGCTCTATGGGCTTGATACGGTATGCCTTCGATACTTCAATGCTTACTCTGAAGATCAAGACTTCGGAGGCTCATACTCAACCGCAATCTGTGCATGGATGGAGATGATCCGACAAGGAAAACCTTTGCGCATGGATGGAGATGGAGAACAAACCCGAGACCTCGTTCATGTGGACGATATCGTTCTCGCAAATATCCACGCTATGCAGTCAACGAGTTGGTTCGGAGGTAAGTCATACAACGTCGGATCTGGAACATCAGTCTCAATGAATTACATCAGAAACTTTATTAATGAGCGGCATGACGTTGAGTGGAACAATGTATCAGAACGCAAGGGAGATGTGAAGCACACACTTGCAGATATTAGCAAAACTCAAAAAGAACTTGACTTTGAACCTCTCGTATCAATCGAAGAGGGACTTTCTCGATGTTTTTCGAAAAATAATTTAAAAAAGACTTGACAACCCACCAAAAGGGTGCTATAATAGTATTATAAATTATAGGAGATTAATATGGATCACAAATTATCAAATCAAGCTGTCGGAGCGATCATGATGGCTTTACAAAAATCACTGATGGAACAAAGCGACATCACACCAGTACTGCAAGGTTTTCAAATTCAAGTTGACGACGCAGGACAATTGGTTGTAATGAACCCTCCATCGTTTGAAGTCAAAGATTCCGTAAAGGTTGACAAGGATGCCTAGATACACTTATAAGTGTCTAGACTGCGAAGAGGTATTTGACGTCGTCCATGGAATGAATGACGAGCACTTTACATGCGGGTTTTGTATATCAAAAAACATCCGTAAAGTGCCTCAAATGCCTCATGTCGCTCGCCAAACCACTTCAAAGGGTGGTAAGGTAGGTGATGAAGTAAAACGCGCCATAGAGGAAAATAGAACCCTTCTGAATGAAGAGCGAAAGAAGAGAGTGGAGTTACCTGATGACTAGTATAATACTTGGATCATGCTTGGGCATATCTGTTGTAGCGAACATAATTCTTGTTCGTCTCGCAAGTTGGCAATCAAAAGATCTCGCAATTGTTTCTGACAATATTGGAGACCTTGTGGAGATTGTAGGTAGCTATCGAGCGCACTTGAAAAAGGTTTACGAACTAGACTCTTTTTATGGAGATGAAACTCTCAAAGGACTCATGGAACATACGAATGCAGTAAGAGCACTATTAGAACAGCAATATGGAGATGTTACTTCGATAACTGAACCTATTGAATACGAAACACAAGAGGAATCAGATGCCGAGGAAGAGAGCACCCAAAAAGAAAAACATGTACTTTACGCAGGTACACGAAGACGCGATAGTTAAATATTGCTCTACGGATGAGATGAGAAAGAAAGAGGAATTGTACGGCTCGTTGATTCAGCCAGCATTTTCTCAAATGGTTGACAAGATCGTTTTCACTTATCGATTTACAACTCTACCGGATATCGACGATCTCCGAGAGGAGTGTAAGGGGTGGCTTGTAACTATCCTTGCGAAGTTCGATCCCAACAAGGGCCACAAGGCATTTTCGTACTTCTCAGTTGTTACGAAAAACTGGTTCATTCATAAAGTAAAAAAGAACAAGAAGCGACTTGAGCGAGAAGTATCGTATGACTCAGTCGACTATAACGTAGAGAAAGACCTTCTAGACAAAACAGAGACTTTTCAAGAACAAACTGTTCGCAAAGAGCTCATGGAGAATTTAAGAGTTGAAATGGAGTCGTGGAAGGATGACTTTCAAAAAGAGTCGGAGAAGAAAGTTTATGATGCCGTCATGATACTTTTTGATTCCGCAGAAGACATTGAAATATTCAACAAGAAAGCTATCTACTTGTATCTCCGAGAACTCACCGGCATGAATACAAAGCAGATCGTCGTACAATTGAACAAGATGCGATCAAGATACAAATCATTCAGAAAAGATTGGGATAACGGCGAAATCTAAAGTAGAACTAATTATTAGCATGAGCAGCAAAGACATCATAGACGAAGCAATCACAAACATCAGGGAAGATCGGGAAACCACTCGTGAACTCCTTGATGATGCGATGCGATATTTGGCCCAAGACATGTCCCGACATAGAGACATAGGTCAAACCCTTGCGAAGTATGTAGAAACGCTTCAGAGATCAAACGAACAGCTTGTGAAGATATGTGGATTACTATCAAAGAACGAAAAGACTGAGGAGTTGACCGATAAAGATTTTGCTCAAATATTTGATCAAATTCAAGACTCGGAGAACAAGTAGTGAAGAAGTACGTCCCACGTTCCATACAAAACATATTTGATAGAATCGAGGCATACAATGAGAGCATAACAGACGTTTTGTTTTCTGAGCCACTATCCACAACATTTGAAGTTGTAGTATATATGTCGTTAACCCCACAAACTAAGATTCCTCCCACGCCAGTAGATGCATCAGACAATGTGTCTAACTATCATTTCTACAGCGCAAGGTCACTAGCAGGCCATCACGATCACTTAGTGCCTCCGGATTCCGCAAGAAGCCCAGATGAATATGAAAGGTTTAGGAACTCCCATTTTCAAGCAATCATAAAGACATCAGTAGACAAGACTCCACAAGATGGGGACGTTTGGCTAGCAACTTATAATGGCGGAAACCTTGTCACTCTTGTTAGTAAGCAACGAAGCGGTACAATAATTACCGAGTTTGACGACCCCAACGGTGGTCCAGCGCAAACAGCGCATAGAAGTGGAAATAATCAAACACAGACAAATGCTAGCTATTCAGCCGAAGATCTCAAAGGTCGAGGATCTGAGCCAACACCAAGATCAGCCAGTTCGGGAATCATACAGGACACATTCCCATTCTTTAATGTGGATCCAGCAACCAATAGAGAGTTGATAAACTTCATATCAAAAGGAGAGTCGGTTGGAGGTAGCTACAATTCTATAAACAGAATTTGGTACCCAAACGGAAAAGGAAGAGGGTTTAGACTAAACTTTTGGCCCAAGGAAGGAAGAGAATTTCTTATCGATGGACTTGAGCTAAAAGACTCCAAAATAGAAAGAGTGATGGATTTTCAAAGCCCATACAACACAACCAGGTATCCTACTTCTCAGCCACAAACTGCCATATTCGCAACAGGTAGGTATCAAGTTATTCCTGTTACGATGAAGGATCACCTGCTTGAAACAGGACTAACAAAAGAAGACTTGTATAATGAGGAGAATCAAGATCGATTCTGTATGACTCTAATTTATGGAACCAAGCGACCTGATTTAAGAGATTACTTGCTAGGAGTTGCCGGAGCAACATTGAACAAGGCTCAAACAAACTTCGCTCAAGAGTGGTCGTCGGTACCAACACCAGCTGGCGAAAGTTATTATGGAGGAGAATCTTCTCATCACACCGCACAGGAAACCAGGAATCTACTGGAGAGGGTCAAAAAAGCAAACACTCAAATGAGGAGTCCTAGCTAATGAGTATGAAAAACATAAACTATAAAAATAACGCAGCATACAATGCGATATCTCACGAGAATCGATGCAAAATCGAAGAGGATATTGACGAAGCATTGGAGTTTGAATTTGCTCTCGATGACTGTGTCGGAATATTCTTGACAGACAACAAAGAATCTCTACCAGTGTTCGCACCCGTGGGTTCGTGCGAAAGAGTCATTTCTAGAAAGAAAAGCTTGAGAGGAGATCACACCGGAGCTAGAATCGTTTTAACGAGAGACAATCACGGCCACAGAGCGACAGGTCTAGGTGGCGCAGGTGCTACAAAATGTGAAGCCATTGATATCGTCGCAGGTTCCCTAACCAGCGCAAAAGAGATTAAGACAGGCAAGACGCAATCTAGAGCCAACTTTGCTGAAGATGGTGCAAGGCTGTATCTTACCGAGCGCGGAGACATCAATTCATACTTCGCAACCTCTAAGTCTGATAGCGCCGGCGTATCTGCATCTTCTAAGTTTAAATCGGGCGCCGGATTAAAATCAGATCACACGTTAATCATAGGCCGCGAGAGAGTTAGAATTCTCGCAGGTGTATCGAAATACGATGGTGGAGAAAGAATGGCAACTGGGAATCAGCCTTCAAAACCAATCATTGAAATCGGCGCGACCTCTTCAGAGAGACATCATAAAGCAGTCCTCGGAGACAACTTGGTAAAATACCTTAAAGAAGTCAATGAAACCATGTCAGCCCTAAATCAAAAAATCGCATCACTCGAAATTGATTTGTTGAGGTATAAGTTTGCAATGGCGAGACACCAGCATACTGGTGCTGGCGTGGGTGCAATCGTTACGCTGCCTGACCCAATCAGTGCAATCCCAGCATTCCTCCAATCAGTTCCAGATACTCTAAATGGTATAACAGCAACAGTTGTGGATGAGTACAACCAAGTCATAAGAGAATTGAAATATTTTGGCCTACCAGACGTTGGCGTCGAAGCATCAGAAGAAAATAAGATACTCAGCTCAACAGTATATATAGGAGAATAGCATGTCGGAAAGCAAGTTTAAACATTTACAGAAAGAAGTGTGTGCTCCAGAGCTCGAACCACCACCGTTAAAGAAATTTTGCGCTCCTTGCGTCCCCAATCAAAACTATATTGAACCAGATTGGGAATTTGTAGAGATTGGCGAACCTTATTTGAACGAGAAGCAGTGTGAATATCAAATCACAGTTGCGGTTAACAAATTTGGAAACTCATTCACTGCGAGAGAATTTAGAGAAGCGCAAGGTTCAGGTAGATCATCTGATGGGCCGTTACCCAAGCGAGATAAGACCTTTGCGTCTAGAGATCTTTTGCTTAGAAGTTTCATACATCCAGCCATAGTTCTCATTTTAGAAGAGTATGGCAAGCTTGTCGCAGATCAAATCATCTGTGCGACCTTTCCTGGTCTCAGCGGTATGGGTTCGCCTCAAGAGATCATATCTGAATTAGACTCTTTCGAAGGCGCCTTTATGAAGCTGGTAGAGCAAGAAATTGACGACACTAGAGTGAGGTGTTTGGATTTTGGAACAAAAGTTACAAGACCTGTTGACCCTTCAGAGCCTTTCGATTTTCAGAGAAACATAATCGAACTTGCATTAAACGCAGAGATCCAGAACCCCTTTGCTTTAGAGCTGTACGCACAAGTCAATGATTTCTACATAGACCCAATTGAAGACATTCTCAAAGTACACATCGGAATACCCGCCTTCATTGTGGACCAAGTGCCCGAGCTTCCATCAAAAGAAGAACTAGAAGAAGAAGCTTTAAGTACAAGAAAGTCCGTTCTTTTAAGCGTAGATAAACTCTTTGGTCAAATGAAAAGACTCGAAGAATCTTTGCAGGTTTTCGGAAAATATCAATCTCAGTTTTATCAATCTCAAAATGGATTTTTGAAATTCAAAGAATCCAAAAAAGATTTTTATGCGACGAGAATGTCTTCGAAGGTATCTCAATTCTACAAGGACCTCAAGGAATTGGCGATAGCAAACAAGGTGAATATACGATCCAACATTCCAAGCCTAACAAAGTTAAATGCAGACAATGTAAGAATAGAATTTAAGACAGGTCCAAATGGGAATCCATATATCATCAAGGCAGTCTACGCATGGAAAGAAGGTTGCGAAGAAAAGAAGTTGAGAAAAGGAATCAAGAGATTTAAGAAAAAATATGATAAGAAGCCAACGGTAGTGAATTACATTGCGAAGCTAAGCGATATTGATATGACCCTTCAAGCGAGAGAGACCACTCCATGGCTTGACTTTTTGATCCAATATACTTACCCGCTAGTCATCGTAGATTATGGATCTTTAAACATGCAAGCTGTTGGAGACACTTTGGGTAAGTGTGTCGAAGAAAACGCTAGAGAGTTCGGTGGAGAGCTTCGAGACTACATCCTAAATGAAGCATTGTCTTTCATGCAATCCATGTCTTATCAATATAGCTCCGCAGCATCTTGCGAAGATTTGTACTCAAAAGAGAATCAGCCAGAAGAGAAAGAATTTGAGGCTGACTACGACGCCGGACGCGAGGCTAAAAAAGAAACCAAAGAGCGACTAAAGGACGAGCCTACTTCTGTGGTCCAAGAACAGTTTCTAGAGAAATTGAAGCCTCTAGAGGATAAGATGAGAATCCTAAAGGAGCAAGAATCTTCCAAGAGAAAAGAGATCGAAAGATTAGAAAATCTTCCCAGAGATTACAATGACGAAGTCCAGTACCAAGTAAAAGAAGCTATTGATAATGCAAACAAGGAAATTGTGAATATTACTGATGAAATAAGCGCCACAGAAATTGAAGCGAACACAATCTTAAGAGACGCCAAAACGATGCTTGAGGAAAGCAATTCTGAGGATGGTCTTTCTAGGAAGTCAAAACGACAACTGCGAAAGAATGCCGGTAAGAAAGCTAGGTCTAACCGAAAGAAACACCCGTATGCGAAGAAGGCTGCGAAAATCGCAATCGAAGACTTGAAGAAGAACGATACTTTGCTATCCTCTTTGGTTGATTGGGAAAAATATGAAAAAGAAGGAAAGTTTAGAGCGAAAAGCATCAAAAGAGAAGATGGAGATTCCCTAAAAGACATTCTCTCCAGACTATCCATATGTAGCCTCAATGAGTTGACCGTAAATGCGATTAGGTGTTTATTTTCTGGTGTAACAAAAGAGCGCGCATTCGACAAGATGTTTCGAGCAGCTATGCAAGCGATGGACTTGGATGTGTTTGGATTCTTCATTGGAGGTCTCCCACCACAAGCACAATTAGAGCTTCGCAAGAAGTTTGAAGAAGAGTTTGGAAACATCCCTTTGCCTTGGGAAGAAGGTTATGATAGTGGATCTGAAAACAAGAATGCTTACAAGGGATATCTTTCCTCATATGCAGAGACCCAACCGGATGAGCTCGCCGCTTCCAATGTGGCAAAAAGCAATAAAGACATTGAAGCAAAGATCCAGCAACTTAAAGACGACTATGATAACTCCCTAAACAACAAAGCTTCACTAATGGTTGATCTCGAAGACGCCCAGATAAAATACGATCAAATATCAGGAAGACTCGCAGCCGCTTCTGCCGCTCCACAAGGTGCTGTACCAGAGTTGGTACCAGGCGGCCTGGATGATATAAAAGCAGGATTAAGAGGGGAACTAGTTCTTGCGTCTGTAGAATTAGCAGCAGCTCAAGAGCGCCTAGATGCAGCAGACAATCCTGCAACAGCGCTGATTGAGATACAGAAATTAGAAAAACAACTCGCAGAGGCCCCTGTTGTAGAAGCGGAAGAATCCAAAGAATTGAAAGATTTCAAAGATATGACAGATGAAGAAAAGAAGAATGCGCTCGCCGAACAAGAAAAAGCTCAGGGAACCTTTGGAAAGCCATTGGGCAATATCCAAGAAGCAGTCGTCGAGGCTTATATAGAATATATCTTCGATGTGATGAATATCGACCAGATTGGAGAAGCCATGTCGCAAGTCCCAGGCGGTACATTGGTGTTTAATACTATAAATCAAATCTTCAAATGCTCATCTCAAGGCTTGTTCAATCCTCCAATCAAAAGCTTCCTAAGTTCGCTATCCTTAGATGTATGTGGCGACGATCGCCATGTTGGATTAGCTTTTCCATCTAAAGTAAAAGAGATTGAAATGCCAGAGTTCGGCAAGGCCTTTTTTATTAAAAAACTTAAAAATGCATTTATCGCCAAGATGGAAACGGTTGTAACTAAGGTTATAACAATGTTGCTATTAAAGGTTTTTGAATCTATAGATAATGCTCTATGCAAGTCTTTAAACGCTATAGGTCAAGCTGCGATTGGAACTCTAACTGGCGGCTCGAGCTCGACAATGCAAGAAGCTTTCGCAGATGCCTTTTGTCCGGATGCCGATGAAGATGAATTGAACAACGTTCAAAAGAACTTGTTTGGAAATGCCTTGGGTCAAGGTGCAGTGCCTGACTCTGCCTACGATTGTCTTTTCAAGGCTGTAAATGGTACAATGTCAAAAAGAGAGATTCTTGACTTATTAACAAACACTCCAAGTAACATGGATGATGCAACGGCGACCAAGTTCGCACTGCTAGTGAATTCGCGTTGTCCTGAACTATCTGATCTTCTCGGAGATCCTGAAGACGTCAAGGATGCTTTTGGTTCAATGGGTAAATACATACCACCAGAACTTAAAGAATACCTAAGAGGCCAAAACGACAATGACTTGGATGCTCCTATCTACGATGCGATTTGTTTGACTCAAGATGAATTGGACTTGTGGAACGCGAACAGAAAGCAGCTTTATCTAGATAACGGCTTAGATGAAAAGACCGCTGATGAGCTCATAAATAAAGCTAACGACCGCGCACTTGATAACCTTGGTGCTCTATCGGACATCGTTCAAAAAGGTCCTCAAGGGCTACTGGAGGAAGCGATAGACGCTATCTTGAAACAACCCGACCCTGCATGCGCGAATGATCCTGCTGCGATCCTTGTAGAAGATGAAGAATTAGCATCTGCAAAAGCAGACTTGTTCAACAATTACTTTGAAAGGATTCAAGGTAAGTTTCTAGAGGATTTGATTGGAGAACGAGACTCTCTTATCGGAAACATCTTGATTGATACTGAAGGCAATCACATGCAACAACACAACCGACGTGTGAAAATTGGAGACCGAACAGTATTGTTCGCAGATTACGTAGACTCAGAACAGCAATGGGACGAACGAGAAGACCGAGCCAGCAGATTTAAGAAGCTATTCATGGACAAAGATAAGAAGAGAGGTATGTTGCCTGAGACTGTTGGTATATCGATGTTGAATCAATTGAAAGAAATTGAATTCAAATACAAAACCAATAAGGACGAGCCTCAACTAAAATTACGTTTTGAAGCCACAGACTTTGAAGTGTTTAGGGATACCACCATCGACACCGTATTGGCCTACAAGCTCAATCACAACAAGAAGTCTACACAGAGAGTTTCCGTTCGAGAAAATATCCACAACCCACCATTCAATCCAACAAGCGATATTGTTGTCAGTGCTCGTAAAAATCAAGCATTCGAACCTGAAGATATCGCCGGTGTTAATTATGAAGCAATTCCAAACGAAATAAAGATGCTCAAAGACTTGTTGGTTAGAAAGTCTAACTCCCCAACTCCCATCAAGACTTCCAGAGTCATTTCATTGTTTGACAATCTAAACAACAAAGCGCTTACTGTTATACGAGACGCAGTCATCGAGACGACTAGAGCTGAACTTCCTGTTGGTTTCAAGTATGGGTATGAAGAAGAGTCTTCCGTTGGGTTCGAAGATCTTCTATATGTAAATCCAGATGCAGATCCAAATGATGACAGCACTTGGGAATACACATTTGAAGAAGAAAATGCTGTCCTAGGAAAGTCGGCTACGGAGAATCCGAGAGTTCACTTCTTAGATCCCGCAGTACATGGCGGCCGCTATAGGTTCCCAAAAATCTATATTGAGCCAGCAACCTATAGCGGTTGGCTCGGTGCAATCAGGACATTTATACCACAAATCCAAACCTGCGAAGACAAAGATAATGGCTTCTTAGACATAACAGGAATATCAAACAGAGTGAAAAAAGTTGAATCTAACTTGCCAATTGATTCAAGATTAAGTCAACCTCTAGAGTGCCGTCTTGAAGTGCCGTATGACAGGCAGTTGATGCCGGCAAACCACGGTCTTATTGAAGGCATTGTGATATCAACAATACGCACATATGCCACAGAGTTCATGGTCCGTTCCTTCCCAGTATTTGGCTCAATACAGTTTAACGAAAACAACTACGATTCTTTAATATCCAAGTCGTTAGCAGACCTTATGCAAACAGAGATGTCTGACGCCGGTGTGTTTGCGAACATATCACGTCTTGCATATTACCTATTGTTCCTTGAACAATGCGTCCAAGTCGCCCAACGGCAGATCATCGATGGTCTCATGGAAGAAACCGAAGAAATGAAAGCGGCTTCAAAAATCATCAATCGAGCACAAAACAATTTCGAGAAGCTGAGACTCGTTGATCTATATCTTGGTCGCCAACTGCCATCTGGTGTTGCAGATCAGTTATCGAAAGGTTCAAAGATATTAGCCTACGGTAACCAATGGGAAACCAAAGTGCAGAGTGAAATCACAAATATCAGAGCTCTGAATGGATACAAAATTAATCTTGCACGAAAGATAGCTGTGATACACGACACACAGCAAGCTGCAGAAGTGTTTCTAGCCGCCTTGGTTGCGAAGGAGACCACTACCCTATCTAAAAAGATGAACCTTAACCTGAGGCCATCTCCGCACGTTTATGATGTAGGGAGATACATGTTATCTACAAAAGGTATCGTCGACCAGTCAGATATCAAGGCTGGATTCGCATCTGTAGAGCAAGAAGTCATTGAAGGTGGCTCGCAACCGGACTATGGAAGCATACTTGATTGTGCTGGATCTGACTTGAAGAGTACTCTCGGTTCAATATCCAAGACTCTCGAGGACATCAAGAAGACAGGATTTATGTATCTTGAAAAATATGTGAGAGTAATAAATAAAGACTCGACCGAACAGGTGATGAAGATATCTGAGTTTCAACAAATGATATCCGATAGAGCTATCTATGATGAAGAAATGAGACTATCAGATTATTTTGGAAATGCATTTGTGGTAGCTAGAACTCTACAAGGCTCCATAGGTGTTAAGATGGGTGTTCGCTTGATGATGTGTCTAGACAAACATATCGGCTTAACACCGGATTTAGATCTCAACACTGAGAGAATATCTACATCCTTAACATCTGGAGAGGAGTCCTTTGGAGTATTATGTTTCCCTGTCGCGTCATACGAATTGGACGTGATCGACGATCAAATAAAAGATTTGGATCTTGAAGACCCCACAATGGGCGAAGACATCAAATGCTACGTTGATCAATTAACTGAAACGGAAGACTACAAGCTTCTCTTTGACACGATCATTAAGACAAGATCTTTCTGTTCTCTGTTTGGTATCTATTCCTTCCAAAACTTCGCGAACTCAATAGGACAAGTTGAAGTTGAGGACGAGGGTCAAAAAATATTGATGAATGACGGCTGGAAAAGAAGAATTTTCAATGAAACGAAAAGCCTCTTGCGAAAGCAATTCCGATCAGTGTACAATTCTCAAGATGACGGGGATGGGGAGAAGTCTTCTACTAAACGAACATCTAATATTGATTTCCTCAAGAATTTGGTGCCCGACCTCTATTTAAATATTAAGGGCGTAGGATTCCTTCAGAGACTTAGGATTGTTGACGCAAACCCATTCGACGAAGATGGGAAGCCATGCGTCAATGAGTTCCAAAAGATATTCGAGGATTAACAGATGCCTTTATCAATAATATTTCCAATCAACATGAACAGCGAAAACAACGCTGGTATAGACTCTCATCCAAACGATGACACTACTGCTGCTATCAAACAGAACATGAAGATGCTCTTGTTGACCAGAAAGGGCGAATACGTGTGGGATCCAAACTTTGGAGTGGGGCTACACTCTTATTTGTTTGAGAACGATGTTACAATTTCGACACCATTCGTGGAAGCAGAAATAAGAAGTCAGGTGTCTACTTACATGCCATACGTCCGAATCGATGGAATAAACATAGAAATAGATTCAGATTATCAAACAATGAAAGCCCAAATAAGATTTAGGTACAATGGGTTGAGTATACCAGAGCTTTTTGAAGTCGAGGTCTCCTAAAGGACAATCGCTTTTATTAGATCAACTATTTAGTCTTGATGAGGGTCCCATATGTCTAAACAAAAGAAAACACCAATTAAATATACAAGTCGAGATTTCGATACAATTCGTCAAGACTTAGTAGAGCATGCAAAGCGATTTTATCCAAATGAATGGAAGGACTTCTCAAAGTCAACAATCAACTCTCTGTTGATTGACTCCGTTGCCTATGTCGGCGACGTTCTGTCTTTCTATCTAGATTATCAAGCAAACGAATCATTTTTGGATACAGCGATTGAGTTCAATAATGTCAGAAAGCATGCGAGAGCTCTCGGATTTAAATATGCTGGTGCACCTAGTACGTATGGAATTGTTTCCATGTTTTGCATGGTGCCTGCGAATCAAGATGGTACAGCTCCTGATTTTGATTATATGCCTATCATCCGCAAAGGTGCGACATTCTCTAGTTCAAATGGTGGAAATTTCATCCTTACAGAAGACGTGAACTTTGGGGATCTATCGAACGAAATTGTCGCAGCCCGTTTTGATAACACTACCGGCGGTACAACTTTCTTTGCCGTAAAGTCATACGGTCAAATATCTTCCGGATTGTTTTCAAGGGCAAATGTAGACTTGACGAACTCCGCATTTGAAAGATTCAGAAGAGTTCGAATCGGCGGAGACAATGTTGTTGAGATCATCGATGTAGTAGATACAGATGGAAACAAATATTATGAAGTCGACAATCTTTCTCAGGAAGTGGTCTTCGAAGAAACAACTAATACTAACGCAACATCAGAAGGAGTCCGCAGCATCTTGAAACCATTCTCCGCTGCGAGACGCTTCGTTGTAGAACAAGACGATACGGGCACATATTTGCAATTCGGTTTTGGATCCGAGTCATCGGACGAAGATGAGCTTGTAGACCCAGCAAAAGTGGCCATTCAAATGCATGGAAAATCTTATGTTTCAAATTTTAGATTTGATCCATCCAAACTAGTTGGTACAACAAAGTTGGGTATCTCCCCATCTGGTACAAGCCTGACTATCTTATTGAAGACAAACGACTCCAATTCTGCGAATGCATCTGCAAACTCTGTGACGAAAGTTCTAAACGCTAGCTTCAGATTTGCAAATGAAACATCTTTGAACCAAAGTAAGAAAGCTGGTGTCGTCGGTTCTCTCGAGATTACCAATGAAGAACCAATCGTCGGTGCAACCGAACAGATTACAACTGAAGAGTTGAAGCAAAGAGCGAAAGGGTACTACACCACTCAATCTAGAGCAGTGACGCGTCAAGATTATGAATCTATGATATACAACATGCCCAACAAGTTTGGTATTGTAAAAAGAGTAAGCGTTATCAATGATCCATCTGCAACAAACAGACGCACAGCAATATATGTCGTATCTGAAGATCAGAGCGGCAACCTCACAAATGCTGGCTCATCTTTAAAGGCAAATATGAAAAACTGGATCTCGCAATATAAAGCAATGAATGATGTCGTCGACATCTATGACGCTAAGATTGTGAATTTTGGTATCGATTACAAAGTGGTTCTAGACACAAGATTTAAAGACATTAACATCATTGGAAGATGCAATACAGCAGTCAACGAATACTTCTCCAATCAACTGTATATCGGAGAGCCAATATATATAACAAGGCTTTATTCTATATTAGGGAAAGTTGAAGGCGTCGCAGACGTGAAGACCGTCAGGATCATGCAA
>UEXM01002260.1_pt1 | contig 14084 bp, 6 predicted proteins | sample 1796661 | NCBI WGS metagenome assembly UEXM01 (sample SAMEA4772469, study PRJEB27181) | metagenome | reverse complement strand
TATTAGCATCAACTAACTCTAGAAGTTCTGTCTCTAAATCTTTTCTAACATCTTCTGATAAATCAGTATTTTCTAACATTCTGTTTACCTCTAATATTCTATCAGCATTATTAGCAAGTGTTTTCTCTAGTTTGTTTGGAATTAAATGATTAGTGGTATGTTTGAAAATTACTGGGCTACCAATAACTCCACTTACCAACATACCGTCTACAAAAGCACTTGACACGTTGTCCATTAAATTAACTTCCATACCTAAAACAAATCTATCACTTACGTTACCAACAAACGCGTTTAACCCTTCACCAAACCCTTCTTGTAAACTTTCAACAGCCATTCTTGTACCTATGTTCAACATTCCTGTTAAATAACTCGAAACACCTTGTGAGAAACCAGGTGTCTTTGTTAAAGCACTGCTTACTCTACCAACTTGCTTAACAAGAAGTCTCTCTGTTATTACCTCTGACGCACCGTGTATAAACGCAGAAAGATATCTTTCTCCTCGACTAAAATCATATAGATCAGGACTAAATTCTTTTAACTTTCTAGTTCTCTCTAAGTCGCCACCAGTAGCCTGAGTACCAGCAACCACCAATCCAGCTGTACCTCCGCTTAAGACTGTGGCAATTAACATAGGGCCCATACCAGCTGTCATCTCTAACGCGTGTTGTCCTACGCTAGTGTAACCCATACTGTAACTAAACGTTGTGCTTCTTCTTTGGCTAGATTCATCTCTTATTTCGTCTAGCGCTTCTCTATGTTTATCAAATAATATACCTTTTTGTCCAGGAGTAAGATTATCCCAACCTGTTAAATCTTTAAATTCAAGAGCTATTTCATCAACACTAGCAAGTAAACCGCCAACTCCATCAATCACAAAGCTTTCAGATATCCTATAAAGACCACCAAAAGTATGGTTCTGTATTTCCATCAACGCAACGTAATCATCAGCTGTATTAGCCAAACCATCACTATGTTTAAATTGCTCGTGAAGTTGATCTGTATAATTATTTATGTTTTTCTTGTAAAGATTGAGAGTGTTGATTTTACCTTGGTAATTTTGAATATACTCCGATATCTTAGCTTCGTTTGCTTTAATCTCTTCGTTAGCAGCGTCAGCTGTTTCTTGGGTCGTGTAATTACCTTGAGATAATTCCTTGTTTCTATTTATTAGTAATTGTATGTCTGTAGCATTGGGCAGTTTTATATCTTCTCCGTTTTCGTCTTTATATATTTTACCGTTAACAGTTATAGTTCCTAAAGGTATTGATTCAATTTCCTCAAGCAGAGCATCATGTTTAGCTACGTTTCTATCTGTTAAACCACTTAATATAGATACATTGTGATCTACCTCCTTAATTTTTTCGTTAACAAATTGTTGGGTTTGTATTGTTTGACTTTTTTCATCAAATTGATCTTGAGTCCCTCCTTTTAGTCTTCGTCCACCCCCAGCAAAGAACCCAGTTGACTCTCTGTATCTATCCGATAGGTTTATCTGTGTAGATTGCCTAGTTTTTCTTATCGCTCTATTATCTACCCAATATTTTTTAATTTTTTCTATATCTTCCGGTGAGAAACTACCGTTTGACAAAGCATTCCAACTAAGATCATCTTCGCTAAAATCATAAGACTTAGCGGCTTCTTCGTAAGTTATGTTATTCTCCTCAGCGTGCTTTTTAATATAGAAAGACTTAAGTATATCTTCCAGTAACTTGTTATCTTTACTAGTTTCTATATCTTTAGATGGGTCAAGCGTTGCTAGTCGTAGCTGTTCATCAGTTGAATAAGTTACGTTATTATCTAATAAATTTATTGCTTGTCCACTACCATCTTCGCTATCATCCTCGTCTTCATCAGGTATTATATTGTCGTCAAATAGTATAGTGCTTTCTTCCTTATAATTTAATTCGGTATTATATGTGTCATGCTCAAAAGCGTCTATCGTGCCATCAAGGTTCATATCTAGTGTTGATACTACCACGTCTGATTTAAAAGCAAGTTTCCCATCATGAAATGCGTTTTTGTTTTCGCTTTCTAATATATCGACTTGAAGTTGCAGTTGTTTTTTTCTTGTATTAATTTGGTCCATATTGTAAAATCGAACCAACTCCCCGGTTTTAGGATCTACTATACCTTCTACTGTTACAAACTTCGTGTCATCTACAAGTTCTTTTCTTTCAATACCATACTGACTTGTGTTGAAATTATAAGGTATGTCATTTAACTCTTTTAATAGAGCTTTATTTTTGCTTATCTTATTTTTGTTTGTAGTATACTTTTCTTTCTTATGGATAACAGTTTCTAGTTTAGCTTCTTTGTCTGCCTCGCTTAGATCAGAACTGTTTATTTTTTCAATATCTTGATTGAAGTAAAGGATTGATCTGTCGTTTATTCCGGGTGTATTAGTTTTGTTTAAACTATTAATTTTAGCCTCACCCTCTTCTTTTGTTATATTACCGTTTTCTACTGCGTCTTCAATTTTAATTTGCTTATTGAATTTTTCTCTTTCTATTTCTTCTTTTTCTTTTTTCTTTTTCTTTTCCTCTTTGATTACTTCAACATCATCAGTATCAAACTCTATCATGTCGTGTAACGAAACGTTAGAAAATGGATAGACATAACTACCGTCGTATTCTTGTATATCCGATGAAGTGTTTTCCGAAGGTAAATCCGAAATTCGTTGTGCTAGAGGTGACTCTACAGTCGCACTTGTTGTAGAGTTTTTCTTCTTTCCCAGGCTATTTCTTTTTGCTGCTTCTTTGATAAAACGCTCAATAGTAGTTGCTGATTCACCAGCGTTAACCATTTTTTTAACAACAGCTTTTACTTCCGTTTGTTTCATATTATATTTTATTTAAGATAGTATTTACTAATAAGATCATCGTACTCTTGGAACTGTGTAGACTTTTTATATTCTTCCCCTAGCTTTTGCCAAGCTTTAGTTATATAAGAATTTGTAAAAGAACTAAACTCTCTATCTAAGTTTATTTCTGCAGCGTATTCAGGGTAAGTATCATTAACCCAAGCTCTAAACTTATTACCTTCTTGTTCGCTTAATCCAAATGTAGTTTCTCCAAAATTACTAACGCCTAATATATCTGATCCCTCAATTCCTATTAACTGAGCGTTACCAGTTTTATTCATGTTAAATCTATTTATTCCTATTCTAGTATAATAATCTTTGACTAATTCACCCAAAACCTCTTGTCCATTATTCTCTCTGTAATAAGCATTTTGAGGATTAAATATCTGATCAATAGTTCTGTACTCTACAAACTCACCATTTTCATCTTCAATTGGTATTCCTTCTGGAAACATTTCTTCAAAGTGTTTTCTCATACTTTTACCTTGACCAGGTATAGCGTCGTTAGCATAACTAACTAATTGCTTTGGATCAGTTACTGTTTGTTCTATTATACCTTGTATAGTTTGTATGCTCTCGCTTTGACCGTTGCTAGATATTTTATCTATTTGTCCAAGAAGGTTGTTTATTCCAGAACCATCTGTTTTTCCATAAACTGTGTTAGATGTAAATGTTTCGTTGGGATCTAAAACCAACTTGTATTGATTTAGTTCTTCTTGATATCCAAGCATAGCTTCGTTATACTCCTGTTCTGTAAACATATCCTTTTGTTCTTCTAAAGAAGATATACTATTTTCAATGCTAGCTATTTGTTCGCTAGCGTTAGGATTTGTTAAAACCATTTGCATCTTACCATTGACAAACTTTTTATTAAAAGACCAGTCTTGGTTTTGATAACTAACCTCACTACCGTTAGTGTATAATGCTGCTTGTAAGTTTTTAGTGTCGCTGCTCATGCCGTTAGAATACAAATTTTCATTTGTATTAGTTTGATAATTCTGTAGTTCAGTAGAATAGCTTGTTAACTCCTTATCTAAAGAAGTCATCTGCATCATTATATCGTTTAATTTTCTTTGTTTTTCTTGACCATCTTCTTGTTCGGATATTTCTATATACTGGGCTTTTAAGTCGTATAACTGATCTTGCACTTGATTGTAAACATCAGATCCTAGTTGATCTATATTATTCTCGCCACTTTTTAAAACAAACTGATTTAAAACTTTTTCTTGTCTTTCTTTTTCTTGTTGTTCTTTTTCTTTCTTTAGTCTCTCTTCTTCTTTTAACGTTTCGTTTTCAAGAGTTTTGTCTGCAATGTAATCATCAATAGTACCATCTATACTTTTACCAACATTAGAAAGAGCGTTGTACATAGCTTGGTTAGCATATCTTCTGCCTTGATACATTTGTCTAGCGTTAGCAACTAACCCAGCGTTATAAGTAAAAGGAGAAGTTTCAAAGTCAGGATAAATATCTGGAAAATCTGGTTTGTAATTTCCATGTTCGTCGTAGTTATCGTTATTTTGTCTTGGGTTAGAAGATTTTTCTTCAACAACTTCTTCTAAAACTTCTTCAGTCTTTTTTTCTTCCTTGCCTTCTAAGTAATCTTGATAATCTTCGTCAGCGTCTCTTTTTTCTTGATCTCTTTTCATATCTATTTTGTGATCAAGATATTCGCTAATAGAGTCATCAGCTTCATTAAGAGCACTAAAGTCTAAAGTAGATTTTCTTTTTCCGTAAGCCGCTGCTGCTGCGTTTATCAATTCTTCGTTTGCCGCCATATTATATTATTTACAAGGAACCATATCAACATCGATCATGTCATAATAAACACCATAGTAACCGTTGTCCATTACATCTACCGCGTTGCTTCTTCCTAAATTAATTAAATCTTGAGCCATTGTTCCAGACCATTTTTTATCGCTTCCTTTGTAACTAAAGTTATACGTAGGTATACCAGACTCAGAATAACCAGTATGCTCTATGTTTTCTTTTAACCTAATATCTGAGCCCATCATAGCTGCTTTAACACCTAAATCTACAACACCACCTGCAACGTTACCCCATCCTTGAGCTTTCATAGCTTGAGCTTCTGCTGTAGCTTGATCTGCTGCTCCTTTTCTTTGTTGAGCCATGCCAAACAATGTCTCTGTTTGACCTCTTTTAGCGCCTGCCATAGCAGCTGCACCTTGTCTTTCCGTTGATTGTAACTGACCAGCTTGTCTAGCTGCTGCTTGTTGATTAGCTGATTCTTGTCTACCTATATCAGCTGATGTTGCCGCAGCTGCTTGTTGCCCTGCTCCAACTAAAGCTTGTATGTTACCAGCGTTAAAACTACCTCCTTGTTGCATTTGATCAAGTATGTTAGATTGAGATTGTTGAAACTGTTGTTTAGCTAAATCAGCCGCTTGTTGGTTAACAGTTAAATCCTCCATCGTGTTTTCCATGTTAGCATATGGATTAGAAAAATCCATGCCTAAATAATCTTGTTTCGCTCCAGCAAACTCTGCATCTGCTAATCCTTGTTCTTTTTTAGCTCTACGGTTAGCTCCTCCAGCCGCAAATAATTGTCCTAGACCTTGTCCTAATTGTTTTACTGGGCTAACACCACCTTTTGATTTAAATGGTGATTTTAAATTACTATAAAATGTTGATCCTTTTTGTTTGTACATGGTTGTATATTGTTTTTTCGTTATATTATTATTACACTTTTTATTAATTATTTACTACTTTCAAATATTTCAGAGGCTAAAGAGAATAATTCTGCTTCAGACGTAGAATTATTTTTAAGTTTACACTCTGCGTAATATCCTAATAACCCACTAGTGTTAGCTCTATTATCTTTACTAAAAAATATAAATGCTCCTACAGGCGTGGTGGGTGTACTTGGATCTATATCGCATGTAATATTTTTATTTCCAACAGCTGTTACTATACCTATTTCTACTATTGAACTAGAAGCAGCCGTGTCAAAATTACCGCTATTAAAAGAAGCTCCACCGGCTACCTCTGTAGTTTCAACATAATAAGCTGTGTCTCCTACTTGTACAGATGTGTTTAATTCGTTTGCAAATGTTAGTGTTATTGTTGGCATGTTATTCTGCTATTGGTATTATTATTCCGTCTACGTTGATAGTGATGTTTCCACTTACTGTACCTACTTCTTCAACACTAAGTGTTAAAGTGTAAGTCATATTATTTGCATCAGTTCTTACAGATGATAATCTAGAAAAACCAACAACACCACCTCCATTAATAATTTCTTCTGCTACAGCGATATCATCTGTAGTAAAAGCAGCTTCTATTGAAGGTGCTGCAGTAGCTGGATAATCAAATCCACTTTTACAAGCCTGAACTAAAGTTATGTTAGTATCAACAGAGGTACCTTTGTTGTTTTCTCTTTGATCTAGCGCAACTGCTTGAGAAACAAAAGTATCATATCTTTGTTCGCCAGATCCACTAGGCTTATGTATAGGAGAGTCTATTATAACAGTATAAGTAGTATTACCCGCAAATTGATTAATAGTTATATCTGGAGTACCTTGCGGTACAGTAGTATGTAAGGACGTGCTTCCAACAGCCGCGATATCAAAACCATAACTATCGTTAGCTGAAACAGCTGGAAAAAGTATAGTAGTACTTTTTGATCCGCTACTAGGGATTGTTAATGTACCAGAGTTTGTTGAGCCAGCTGTAAAAGTTTGTGATGTAAAGTTATAAGTAGTATCAGAAACACTAGTAGCTCCTATCTCACCAAATTTAGTTACAATCAAATTATACTGAGAGCCTTCTTTACCAGTAACGGTTATTACTCTTTCTTCTCCAGCGGCAGATATCGATGTCTTTTCATCTTGTACGGCAAATGACCATATTTTATTAGCCTCTGAATAAGTACCTCCTACAGCGGGTTTTTTACGGTCATCTCCAGACCACGTTATGCTGTGTTGATCCGCTGAAGTTATATTAGTGTCACCAGTGTATTTTATAGTCCAAACTCTCTGTGTCACCTGTCCATTTGAATTAGTAGTGTCTACATAAGTCATGTCGTATCTAGAAGCTAAGGCTCCAGCTTGTAAATTAGGTATTGGAGGGTTTAAATAATAATAGTTGGCAGACGCAGCGAAAGTTTTTGTAAACAAAGTTGTTTGCACGTTACCTACAACAGTTCCACTATGAGAAGTAGTGGTAACACTACTAGCTGTAACTGCTGTAGCCGTTATACCTGTTCCCTCAACAGTGGTTACAGTTGTATTACTAACAACATCGTGTATATCATCTACGTAAACAGAGATAACGTTAGCTTGACCACCTCCGTACTCACCAAAATCATCAATATCAAAAATAAGATTAGTGTCAGCATTTGGCATTGAAAAACTTGGGTTTAAAGTTACTGTTACCTTAACAGTGTTACTTGTTGTTCCATAAGGATGATTAGCATCTGCGTTTGGGTAACCTGGTAACGATGTTAATGCTGTGTCTGTGTCTTCTAATGTTATGCTAGTTAACCAAGACTGAGTTCCAGTGTTATTAGCAAAACTACTAGCTCTTACTGTAAATCCAGGGTCAGGCGTTATAAAAAACTCAGCGACATCAGATCCAATAGCTACGCTACCTGTGTTAATAAACGTTACAGTGTCGTTGCCATTAGAATCTTTTATTGTACAATTTGTTATAGCCATATTAATCGTTATTTTCTGTTACATTTAATTTAAAGTCTCTTTCATCACCACTGTCAGACCTTGACACAGCCGAAGCTTCTCCTATTCCTTGAACTGAAAATTCTTTTTGATCTAAGTTACTAAGCGTTGTTTCAACTCCTTTTATATAGTTAAACCACTTACCTTCTTTTTCTTTAAACTCACCAACCTTACCTTCTTGTAAATCAGTTATCATAGTGTCTACGTACCAACCTGTGCTTGCGTTTAAGTTATAATACTGTCCGTCTCCATAAGTTCCATCAAGATCATCTGCAACACTGTTTAACGTTGAAGTTCTAAATTGAGTAATCTTAGCTTGAGAGCCTTCGTAATTTAAAGTCTTATAGTTTTTTACAGATCCTGGTCCGTCATTTAACAACACTGTTATACTAGAATCGTATTGAGTTCCGTAAAAATTATTTCTTGTAGAGTTATCATGGTGTTGATATAATTCACCGTCACTATAAGTATAGTATGTGTTATTAAAACTAACTCCAGCTTCTGGTAAATAAGATTTAAAACTAACCCAACCTTTAGTACCCTCGTTCCAAGCTAAAGTAGTATTGTTTAACGTAACGTTATATTCAGATTTTTTATCATCATAAGTACCTATTATATTGCCAGTAGTTGCTTTTAACGTATCAGAAAAATAATCTTTCATGCCTACGTTTGATATAGCGGTTAGTCCGTCTATAGACATTCTTAAAACAACTCCTCTTGCTTTATCTGTAAAATAAGTTTGATAACCTTGAAACACAAAAGACTCTGGATTCTTAGATATACCGTATTCTCCTCTTACTGGTGTTGCTTGCCCTAAAACTCTATTTGTAGCTATTAACTGTGGGTTACCATCAGCATTAAACAACGCGTCTTTATATGCTATTATTTTAAATATCTTATCTTCACATAAAGCTACAATATCTCCATCTCTTGTGTGTAACTTTTGTATAGTTCCATATTTAGGATTAAGATCTTTTGTTATACCCTCTGCTTTTATAAATTGATTTGTATTGTTTATTCCGTTTCTAGAGTTATATATACCTCCAAATATTAAACTACTTCCTTTTCTTTGCTCAGCATAAGGCGTATCTGTTGTTGTAGATACTTTAACACCTTTATCTATAAACGTAGCGTTAAAGTCGTCTCTTATTCTATTTGACTCCACACCATTACCAAAGCTAAAGCAATTATACCAAGGTAAAGTAAATTTACTTGTACTATGTATATTTGATAATAATTTAGCAGAAGAAGATGAAGTAGTAGCTCCATCAACAGTAGCTGTTACTTTACCAGGTTTGTCAGTTAAGTTTGTTGTTGAACCATGTTCTGATGGATACGAAAAAACTAACTCTGTACCATCTGCTAAACTTAAAGCCCCACCTGTCCAAGTAACTGTTTCGTCACTCCAGCTACTAACAGTATAAGTAGTTCCACTTACTACAAACGTTGAACCATAAGGAATAAATTGTTCGTTAGTTCTAGAGTCTAGTGTTATAGGATATGTATTTCCAACTTCATAATAAATATCTAATCCAATGTCTTCTTTAGGTTCTGTTTCCCACATACCTGGATTATCTGGTGCCTTTGGTAAAGGCGTGTTTATACCAGATAAAGGTTCTAATATCTGTAATGTGTGTCCAGGTGAGTTACCATGCGGTTGCATTAAAGAAGCTCCCTTGGTGCCACTAGAAGAACCCGATGTAGCGCCAACGTTTCCATGGTTGTAATCTATAGCTGGCGGGCCTAATCCATCAGCATAAGTACTAGCGTCAACCTCATCATGCGTTAGCATTACCGTTGGAACATAACCACTAGGCCCTTGTCCAGTTTTAGGAGAGATAGACATTGTCCATTTAACTCTCTTGTTTTCAGCGTCGTTTTTAGGGCCAGTACCATTAATTCCTGATCCTCCAAGATAATTTTTAATATAATTTTGTTTATATACTGTTTCTTCTACCGTGTATATTATTTGATCTGGATCTTCTTTCCATCTAAACTGTGTTCCAACTTGATATAGCTTGTCCATGAAATCAGCCGCTAAACCGTACTCACTACTACTAAAAACGTCTTTCCAATTACCTTTTTTACCGCCTGGGTGTATGTTTGCAAAAGATATATCAAGTAAATCTCTATTACTATTATTGTCATCTTTTCTTAAACCTTGCCCGTAACCTTTTGTACCATTAAAATTGTTTTGACCTGGGTCATCATTCCACTCGTGGAAATAAGTTTCATCAATAAATAAATGATTGTTATCTTCCGATCCAGATGTAACACCTACGCCAGCCTCAGCAAAAGCCCTCCAGTATTTTGAACCATTAGAAGTAGATTCTATATCATTAAATGGAACATCAAAACCCCCAACAGTAGCATCAACTGAAGAGTCGAAATTAGCGTTAGGAAATAAAGTTGTTGCCCAAGTACCTATATCTGTATTATTCTCCCACTTAGTAGCATCCATTACCCCGTTGTTATATCCAGGTCTACTAGTTGGAGCTCCAAAAAATACTCTTCCAGCTGGATCTAATGTATCTAATATACTTACATTACCGTCATTAGGCTGAGCAGAAGACTGTACGTATCTGATCCTCATTTGTGACGAAACCTGTAAGCTGCCGTCATTATTTGAAACTGTACCTCCAGTAACGTTTTCTATGATATTAAAATCTTTGTGTATTTTTACAAAAAACTTACCATCAAACTCAGGTCTATTTTCAGGTGTTTGTCTTTTAACATCCATTCTTAAACCGCTTATTCTAGTAGCGTAAGAATTAGCTGTAGAAGTAAAGTTTATATCTGTTTGAAAATTACCTTCTATAACTAATTTCACCGTATTATCATTAGCATCTACCTTTATCGCATTAATTCTATAGAAGTTAGAAGTACCAACATTAGTGGCCCTAAATCTTAAAAAGCAATCACCAGAAGTTACCTCATCGCTTAAAGCGCTGTCTTGCCAGTCTTGATAATTAACTATAACATGGTCAGTTTGATAAAGAGGATATCCAGCAGAACCAGCGGTATCTCCAAACACAGCGTTGGTCGCTGAACCTACTGATCCGTTAGCTATAGTATCTAAAAAAGAATTAGTTATTTTTACAAAGTCTGGAGCTTCATTTTCTATAGCTAGTATTTTATATTTAACATCTTCAAGTACTGGCGTTGTACCTTGGTGTTTCTTTTTAAGTATTAAAAAAGTTTCTTCATCAATCTTATTTCTTTCAGATGAAGGAAACGATAACCATATATTACCATCCGCAGCATTATACCAACGGTCCATAACAAGGTTATAATACTCGTTAGAAGTTTCTTTAACAAAAAACTTAAATGAGTCTGCCCACTCTGGAGGCTCGTTTAATATTTGAGTAACTAACCGACTAGAACTTACTGACTGTGCTTTAGGTACTTTTAAAGTGTTTTGTTTAGTAGCGTCGTTTTCTGTAATTAAAACAGGTGTTTGTCTTCCATACACATCTCTATAAACAATACCTATTTGATAGTTACGCATAGACTTTAGCGACTTTTCAGGAAACTCATAAGTTGTTATGTTGTCAATATCTAAACTTGTTTGAAGCGACACATCAATATCTTCTTTGTTAGAGTTTATTAAATCGTATCCTTCTAAGTAGTTAGCATAAACAACTCTATTACCAACCATATCTTGTGCCAATGCTTTTCTAGGCACAGCGTCATAATCTCTTAATATTTGATTTGAAGGAACTGTAGCATGTATAGTGTCTGATTCTATTAACACCTCGCCACCAACTAATCCACCTACACTGCTACCATTAGCGTTCCATTCATCACTATCTTTTGATACTGTTTTAACTGTGTAAATATTTGGCGAGCCGTCTTCTCTATATAGTATATCTATTTCTACAACATCTCTAGGTATTAAAGATTTTTCTAATCTAAAGTCTTGTATTTTTAAAGTTCTTAAATCATTAATCATACCAAGGTTATGTCCTTTTTTAGGTATGTAATCAAACTGACCAGGTAAAAACGCAACGTTTGAAAAAGGTGAAAAAGTAGAATACTCACCATCTTCAAATTTATATCTATAAGCAAACCTAACAAATTTTCTTTCAAACATAGGTCTAGGTTGCTCTAATAAAACCGCCCACACTTCATCGTCATCAATAGCCTCTTCGCTAACTGACAGTACTTCTGTATTCCAGGTGTTAGTTGTACCATTAGTAGCTGGCGTGCCAGTAACCTTTAATCTAACTAAGTGGTCTACAAAATCAGATAATGTCGAGTCATTATTTAATATTAGTATATCTCCAACTTGATAATCGACAAATGGATTTATAACAAGATCTGCACTGTCACCTGCTATTAGCAAAACATTACTATCATAAAATCTCATGTCGTCAGTAGTACCAAGAATATTACCTCTACCACCAATAGTAGAAGACATGTTTAAAACTGGAGGTGTTAACGGTGGTGTTTTAATTACTGTAATATATTTTTCAGATATATAAATTGGTATTGTTCCTGTGTCTACCGTAAATTCAAAGTCTCCAAAATTATCTGTTGTTACTAATCTTGTTTGAAAATCGTCCGTATTACCAGTACCTGCAGTTGTAGCGTTATCAAATCCAGTTCCAAATATAGATCTCTCTACGTTTATTTTTTTAGGTTCGGTGTGGTTGTCTGTCCAAAATATTAAACCATCTATTATATTTAATCCTGTTACTAATCTACTTGATTGCAAATTTAAAGCCCTTCCTCTTGGTGCGCTTAAATTATTTGGTTTGTTCGTGGGTGCTTCAAAAGATATTAACGTATTTAAAGCGTTTATATTACCATTAGCGCTTAATGTTATTGTGTTTGTAGAGTGATCAACGCTAGACACTGTTGTTCCAGTAGGCGCTCCAGCTCCACTAACTATCATGCCTCTTCTAATACCCTTGCTATCAAAAACCTGTAAAGAAGTAGAACTAGTCATAATAGCAGACGCAGTAACGACTACAGCGTGTATGTCAACCATTACGTATTTTGTAGTATTAGAAGATACTTTGTGCTCTAGTATCCAGTCTCTGTATATTATATGAAGCTCACTACCGCTTGTAGTTGTGTGCCCAGAAGATGGACCTGCTACTAACCAGTATATCTTATCGTTTTGCTCATCAGCTATAGCGCCAACACAAGTACTACCAGCATCAACATGAGTAGTTAAAACAGTGTTACCTTTTAAGGTTTGTACGGTACCAACGTTAGAAGCCTCAGACGTAGAAACTTCTACGTTTAAAGCATCTCTATACTCTCCATTGGGTACTAATCTTTCGTCTAGGTCTTTGTTCATTCGACCTTTGCTAAAAGTGTGTTTTAACTCTGGCATTTAATTAGTGTTTTATTTGTTTAGACTTACCTCTCATTATCTGAGTTAGTTCTTCAATTTTTAAGTTTGATAATCTTAACTTAGCTGTTCGTACAGCTGCGAATCTTTCTTTTTTAAATCTTGCTACTAAATACTCTTGTGTGTTAGCTCTAGTAGATAGTATCGCATGTGCTATCCACTTGTACATAGCTTCTTCTGCAAATTTATGTACTTTCATTTCTTCTTCAGTTCCTAAGCTATCGCTAATATACTTCAATATAACAGTTCTACCGTTCATAGAAGAACCAAAATGTATTTTTCCTTGTAGTTCGTCTATAAACCACGATCCATTACTTTGCGTAAATTGAGGATCAATTCCATACCTACGGCCTTCATTAAAATCATACAAGTCTGTATCGTAATCGTCTTCTATGTTTGTGCCTGGATTTGAAGCTGTGCTTTGTCCTTTAAATTTAGACCAAGTATCTGATATGTGATCTGTAGCGTCTTGTTCCGTTAGGTTAGTTCCGTCGTTATTATAAGAACCATCCGCTGCTTGCGATATAGCGTATGGATTAGATGTTTTAGAAGCAGGATATATTACATGTTCTATACCAGCAGAGTCACTCCAAGTTAGTTTAACATAGTTAACATAGTCTTGAGGCAACGTCATTACTAACGCTGGTGGTATTTCTATTTCTTGCGACTTTATAGATTTAAAAGTATCGTAACTTAATTCTTGTAAGGCTCTTTGTGCATGGAAGGCAACATCAACTCTTTTAACTTTTGATATAATTTTCTCTTCACCTACGTAAGCTACAATAAAGTTATTTATAATATCTGTTAAATCTATAAATTGATAACCACCGTAATTTACATCAGTAGCGTCGTAATAATTTTCTTGTGATTCTGTTAATAAGTAATTAGTAGCCATTTATTATTGTTTTTCTAGTTGTGTTTTTTGTAAATCTTCTTGAGCTGCAAATTGAACAAGATCAGGTTGTTTTATTGTTACACCCGCTAGTTCTAATATTTTCATTACTAAAGTCGTTTCTTCTGACTCGTGTAATTCAAAATTAGTACTCGTAGTAGCATTGTACAAAGCTCTCTCATTTATTACTGCATATCCCCAAACCGCTGTAGATGGTTTAGCTATATAGTTACACGTAATGTTACTTGTTGAATAAGAAACCGAAGGGGATGATGG
>UEXM01002259.1_pt1 | contig 14089 bp, 12 predicted proteins | sample 1796661 | NCBI WGS metagenome assembly UEXM01 (sample SAMEA4772469, study PRJEB27181) | metagenome | reverse complement strand
TGAATGCATAACGTGTTCAAATCCAAATGCACCAAATTATACTACACCTTATGCTGGACAAATTACTCATCCAGGAATGGATGGTAGTCTTTGTAATTGGCCTGGGGTATGTGGGGATCCAGGTGCTTGTGATTATGTTTCTGGAGCAACTTCGTACAATGATTGTCAAAGTCCTTCAGTTGGTAATATAACAAATTGGTTGCAATTATTTCAATCTAATTCCTCAAATTTAGCTTTTAATGGTTCTGGATTAATAAATACTACTAGTAATTGGAATTTAAGTATGTCATTTAATCCAGCTTACGAAGATTATGTTCATTGGAGCGAAGATGGTTCTGGCCATGCTACTTTTTTACATTGTGAATGTAATGGTAGTGGCTCACTCCAACCTATGGACGGCTGGTGTGGATCTTGTGGTTCCCCTGGAGTTAGTGGTAGTCCAACTTTATATTCTATTGATGGAGAAGAGCTTAATACTGACACTAGTGTTATGTCAAATTATGGGAATATGACTATATACCCAGAAAACGATTTTTGTTATTGCAACAACACTAAAAAGCCAATTTATAATCCCGAAGCTCAAGCATATTGGAATTCACTTGCTCTGCAAGGAATTGATTATACCCTTGTACTGATATATTATGGTTCAGCAACAGGTCAGTTTTCACAATATATACCACAAGGTAATCCTATGTATTCTTTCCCTGGTGGAGCTGAACTTAAATATTGTACTTGTGATGGTAAAGTGCCTAATCAACTAGACTCATCAAATGTTGCATGTGATTGTGATGGAAACTTTTTAGAAGGTGATGCATACTATCAATCTGAAGTAACTAATCCATTTACTGGGCAACTAAATGGTTCAAACCAACTATGTAATTGTAAAGGGCAAACTGCTGCTGATATAGCAGGAGTTCCATCAGAAGATTACTTGTGTGATTGTAATGGAGACTGGGGTCATCATTCCTACCCTTCAAATTATTGTACTTGTACAGGACAGTTACGTATGAGAATGTATCCAGATTTAGATGGTGATGGAATTGGCGAATGTTATAGCGATGATCCTAATCAAGGTGGGGAACTCATAGTAGGTGGAGGCACAGGAAACTGTGATCAATGTTGGTATACTAATCAATGTCCTGACTATTATGGTACTGGACAATATGACTTTAATCTTCCACCTGGTTATTCTGTATTATGTGGTGATAATTGTACAGAAGATGTAGACGAGTGTGGTGTATGTGGTGGTCCTGGTATTCCTGAAGGAGACTGTGATTGTAACGGAAACACTCTTGATTGTGCAGAAGTATGTGGGGGAACTTCAATACTTGATCAAGGAGTAAATGCTGAAACATATACAAGTGAACAATATCAACAAGAAGAAGATAGTGATGAGTCTACACCAGTACCTGATGGTGAGTATGTAGCATATATAGCAGCTTTAGATCCTTTACCTGATAGCTATATTTGGGGTCAGCATAACCCATCTCCTAACACACTTCAAACCTCTCCTTTAATAGGGATGGGAGAACTTAGTAGTATTAATATTTTAAATGATCCTAATGTAACTCCTCTAGACGGAACTATTAATGCAGCGCAAGCTTGTGATGCTTATTCTGCAGATGGAACTAACCATGGAGTAACTACAACTTATACAGACTGGTTCTTACCTAGTGCATATGAATTACGTGAATTACAAACAGCTAAAATTAACGGATACACAATATTAAATAATGAACCAAATAATTGGGTTTGGTCTTCTTCGTCTAATGGTACAACAACCCAAGGAGGAGCTGTTTGGTTTTCTATGTATCAATTAGATATGCATGGAAGATCAAGTACATTTAATGTTATACCTATCCGTACAGAAACTTTAGCCTATACTCCATCTATTGGAAGTCTTATATTAGGTGGTGTAGTATTTTATGTGGAAGGAGCATTAAGACGTAATAGTTTAGGAAAACGTATGCTTTCTGGGGAAGCGTATTGCTGTGAAGCTAGCTCTCAAATGATTTATTATTATGATTCAGATGGTGATGGGCTAGGAGATCCAACAGTATCATTAGTGTTATGTCCTGACAATCCAATAACAGATACAGGAGGATGTACAGGTGCAGGATGTTATGTTCAAAATAATGACGACCCAGATGACACTTGTGATGGTGCATACGATCAATGTGGTGTATGTAACGGTAATAATGAATGTGTAGACTGCGCAGGTGTAGCAAACGGAACATCTGAAGTAGATGAATGTGGTATTTGCTATGAAAATGGTTCAAGTAATTCTTTATGGAATACTACATGTGCGGATTGTCATGGCGATCCTAACGGTGATGCATATTCAGACGACTGTGGTAATTGTGTAGAAGGTAATACAGGATTACTTCCTGGTTATGCTAAAAATAGATGTGGAGTATGTGATGTACCTGATCCTGTATATCCTAATTGTTGTGCAGATGAACAAAACTGTGTGTGTGAAGGTGAAGGTGGAATGTGTATTCCAATTGAAAACGAATGTAGCCAAAATTTAGGATGTGGATGTGGCGGAGGAGATCCAGACGATTACCCTTGTGCACTTTGTCAAGACGTTGATTCAAATGGATGTTGTCCAGGGTTTGTATATGATAATTGTAAAGCAGAGTGTGTTCCTGTAAATAATCCACTGATAATGATACAAGAGGGTATTACAGAAACTACACAAGAAATGATTGATAATTATACTCAAAGTATTCCAAATCCTTGTAATCCTGACGAATGTATATATCCGCAAGGTGACGGAATAGACGAAGCTTTTAATTGTACTTATTGTACTGACCCAGAAGCAATTAATTATTTAAAAAATTGCGCTGGACAAACAATGGAAGAAGCATCTGAAGGTATGCCTGTTTTTGATAGTGGCTGTTGTGATTATGCACAAGAAGATATTGTAGAAGGAGAAGTAGATCTTACAGGAGAAGTAGCTCCATATCTAGAAACTGCTATAGTTGCTTTACCTAAAGATTATGTAACTGCTACTTTAGACTACGGTATTCCTATTCCAGCTTTATTGCGTAATCCTCAATGGGCTGAATGGGATGGAACGGAACACGCAGAAGAAAATACTGGGTGTTATAATGGTGCTAATACTGTCTATGAGGAGACTCACCCTTTGTATGTTGAACTTGGTCCTGGTGATTATTTTACACCATATTATGCTCACTTGCCTCATATACATGCACAACCAGAGCAATTTAATGGAATGTCTAAGTACACACTATATAATGCTAGTGGTACAGATAAATGTCAGGTTGCTACTTTTGAGACACCAACTATGGCTCAAAATCTTAAGATATATATAGATAATGCAGCAAGTAATGCAGATGTAACATTTAACTTTGGCAGAGAGTTGATAAAAAAAGGATGGTGGTTTGATATATATAAAACTCATATGAGTGTAGCAGGATTACCATTTGATCAATCAGATGAATCCTTTTTTAATACTCAAGTTCAATACAGAGGAGCAAGATGTTCGGAAGTTCCAATGCCTCATTGGCAAATGGACCCTATATATGATACACCAGGATGTGAGTCAGGTTATACGAGTATAGGAACTACTTGTTCTGATCCTAATTATTCTGAGTATGCAGATGTTATAAAAATTTCTAGTGCTCGTATGCATTTTAGAGACTGGAGTGGAATAGGCCCATATAATGCTGGAGGTATAAGAATGTTATTAACTACTCCTGAACAGTTTGCTAATCCTTTAACAGGTCTACCTTTAGGGGGCGGTTCTTATTATTATAAACCATATTTCTATTTTAGGCTTGATGAAAGCTTAGAATTAACAACTTATGATCCTAATGTATTATTTGCAGCATATGCAGATAAAATAGAAAAAGTTGAAAGACTTGTACTTGATCATCCTAACTCACATAAACCTACTGTCGGCTTTTTCCCACTATCAAGTTATAGTGAAGACACTCTTGTTGGTCAAGGGGGTGTAGGCGACACTTTTTATATAGGAGAGTTAGAAAGAACTTTCTACTCAGAAAGTCAGCCTGCCTATAGTTGGGGAAAACAAGGAGAACTTAATTATGATTATTTTAAGCATTATACAAACCCTAATGTTGTTACTGTTTATGATCCTGTACAAGGAATAGCACAAACTTTAAATAAAGGACAGAGATACGAAGAGTCTTTAGAATTGTTTCAAACTTCTTCACAAAATAATTTAGAATACAACCACCAAAATGCATATTGGGTTTATAGAATAACTCCAAAAGATACAGGTGATTATACATATGAAGAATTTGTAATAGATTTAAGTCCATTTGTAGAGCAAGTGCCTGATATAGGAGTTTGCCTTGGATTTGGCTCACCTAACGCAATAAATCTATATGATACTGCAGATGGAACTAATATTCTATATGATTTAGGTCTTACTCTGACTGAAATACAGCAGATTATGGATGGAGAGCATAGTACTTATTATGTAGATAATACAATATGTTTATGGAGTAATTGTAGTAATGTTTTTGAACAAGTTTGTTGTCAAGACGGATTTACAAACTCTATTCAAAACGATGGACTAACTGTTTCAGATATAGGTGTGTATGGATCAATACATGAATGTAAAGAATGTAATGCTAATGCTTGTGATCCTTTAGAAGTTTGTACAGATCAAACTGCTATACAATGGATAAATACACAACCATTAACTGATGCAGGTATAGAATGGGAAGTTAATAACGATTTATGTGTTTATCCTGAAGTAATTTTAGGTAATTTAAGAATAGATCTTTGGCTTAATCTACCAGCTTTATATGAAGAGCTTAACGGACTTGGCCTTGTAGCAGAAGAAGAAATTTCTAGACTTGAATGGTTAATATATGGTACACAACAAAATATAATGTTAAAATCTCCAAATGTTCTTTCTGTAGATCCTGGTGAAGATGGAGTTGTGTTTTATAGTGTTCCTTTAACAGGGCTACCTTCATGTTCGTGGTTTTTACCTTTAGGTGTAGACGAAGCAATAGTTTGGCGCCACACTATCTTACAAATAAACAGTGGTCCACTAAATAATCCAAGTACACATTTCCAAATAGTTTATGGTTTAAGCCAAATTGGATTAACATCAACTTCTACTCCTGGAGGATCTATATCTTTAAAAACAACTTCTGTTGGAGGATGTACTACAGGATGCGAGTGGGGCGGAAACGATTTAGTTACTGAGCATTGTGTTTATAATATAAATAATACAGGAATGTTGAATTCTAATGTCCAAGAAGATGTTGATGAATTTACAGAATTGTATTTAGAAATAGATACATCTTATTCTCAAGATAATCCTGATGCGTACAAATGTTCTAAAGTAGATATAATTAATATATCAACTAATGAAGTTATTGTAGGACAACATGGGTTTGATCATAATTCTCAAGTTACTTTAGAATTTAATATTACAGAAACTACTAAAATAGGTATTAAAGTAATTAATAATCCTTGTAGTTCTGGAGATAATATTGATAATTTAATTTCTATGCCTATTAAGTATACACTTAAAACAGAAGATGGAAATACTATAACAACTAAAACTATTTACTAATGGCTTATGATTACGAACATTTAGAAGCATTTACTTTAAAACTTGGAAAAGCAGGGTGCACCGATTCTACAGCAGGAAATTATAATTCTGACGCTACAATTGATGATGGTTCCTGTATTGAATTAGAGTTATTTACATGTATAGAAAATAGCTTATTATCTATTGATTTGGCTGAGTGCCATCATGATAAAGCTAAAAGAAATTTAAGAATATATACAGTTTATAATATGTATCAAGCTGCATTTAAAGAAAAAAACCAAGTTAAAATAGATATGTATAAAAAAGAATTAAAAGAAATGTGCGATGCACAATATTGTGAATCATGTTAAAATAAAATAAAATGGATAGAAATAGAGATTTAGCTAAACTATTAGCAAGAATAAGTAATTTAATATCAGCTCCTAATGTTCAAAGAGCTGTGATTAATTGTGGCTCTTCAGGTGATAACGAATTAGTGGCTGCTGTTGCTAATAAAAAAATTAAAGTGTTGGGAGTTGTTTTATTCCCTGCAGCAAATGTTAATATAAGATTTGAGTCTGGCGCTGGAGGTACTGCGTTAACTGGTGTAATGCCTTTAAATGGTGCTTCTGGTATGAAGGACAGATTAATTTTACCCACTGTTTCTGTAGGTATGCATCATTTTGAAACAGCTGAAGGAGAATCTCTTAATTTAGAATTAAGCGGAGCAGTAGATGTAGATGGGTTTTTATTATATGTAGCTGAAAAATGAGTAAAAATTACAAGTGGGTTAATCTGACGCCAGACGAGATTTGGGAACAGACATCCCTTAAAGTACATAAGAATAAAAAAAAGTATAATAGAAAAAAGAAATCTAATAAAGAGGACTATGGAAATATTCAAGAACGACAATAATTGGAATGAGAAAGCCATTGTTGGTTTTATAGCGTTTGCTATAATGTGTATGATAATGGTTGCCGATCTAATAACAGGTTGGGTGGGCACAGATTTAGTAATAAACGAATACGTGTATAACTCATTTGTATGGGTTGTTCTTGGTTCATTTGGTATAAGTGGAGTAGAAAAATTTGCTAAAAAATGAGAAAGTTAATTTATATATTATTAGTATTAACTCTAGCAGCAAACGCTCAAGATACTATATTTATAGACTGCGTAGGAAATGAAGCTCCTGAAAACTGGTTAGGAGATGGCTATTGTGATGATGAAGCTTATGCTTGGGGTGGTAATTTTATTGACTTTAATTGTGAAGAGTTTGGTTACGATAACGGAGATTGTCCTATACCAATAGATACTGTACCAGGATGTATGAACATGTTGGCATTAAACTATGTACCAGAAGCTAACTTTAATGATGGCTCTTGCGAGTTTCCTATATTTGGATGTACAGACCCAGAAGCTCCTAACTTCAACCCTTGGGCTGAAGCAGATGACAACAGTTGTGTTGGCGTGAGCTGTTCTGACGGTGAAGTTAAGATGATTCTTGAAATCACATTAGATCAATATCCTGGTGAAACAGGATGGATACTAACAGACATAACTACAGGACAACCTGTAGATAATGTAGTAGCAGGTGAATATTCTTATGAAGAAGCGAACCAAACTATTGTATACGATCTGTGTATACCTGAAACAGGTGTAGAACTTATACTAAGTGACACGTATGGAGATGGTCTTGAAGGGTCTTTATACGGTGGCGGTACAGACGGTAACTTTGTAATACTTGGTGATGCAGAGCCTTGTGGTAGTTTAGATACGTTATGGGTATTAGACACTGCAGGTTTTGGTAGTGCTGCTTACTCTGGACCTATATGGTTACAACAATGTGACATACCTGCAATAGAAGGCTGTACAAATAACACATATGTAGAGTTTAATCCGCAAGCAAACTTTGATGATGGTAGCTGCGAAACACTACACACGTTAGGGTGTATAAATCCAAACGCTTTTAACTTTAGTTCGCAAGCTACACTAAATGAAATTGTACCTACATGTAACTACACTCTTATTATAGAAGATGATGGTGGTGATGGCTGGGGAGATTGTTATATAGGTGTAGTACAAGAAGATAGTATTCTTGGTACTTATACTATGGGACCTGGATCTTACTCTCAAGAGTTTGGTTTAACTTTAGAAACAGATAAAACTGTTAAAGTATATTACTTTGAAATAGCCAATCCTCAAACTCCCCCTGCAGAAGTCGCTTTCCAGACTATGCACAACTCTTTTAGACTTATTAACTCAGCAGGTGATGTATCCTTGCAAGGTGGTGCCTTCCCATTTGCAGATAACGGAGCGGGAGCTTTAAAAGCATACGCTCCACCTTTCTGGCAAGTATATACTGGTATTCCTTTTTGTGGAGATTACTGTGTACCTAAAATATACGGGTGTTTGGATGAACAATCATTAAACTACGATCCTGAAGCTAATACCTCTGATGATAGCTGTATAGAGATAGTAGAAGGTTGTACCTCACCCTTTGCATTTAATTATGATGAAGCTGCTAATATAGATGACGAAAGTTGTGTAGCAGTAGTTGTAGGCTGTATGGATAACGCAGCATGGAATTACAATCCTGAAGCAAATACAGCAGATGAGTCTTGTTTGTATTTTGGTTGCACTGATCAGCTAGCTCTTAACTATGATAGTACAGCAAACGTAAATAACGATAATTGTATATACCCCGTTCCAGGGTGTACGGATCCTCTCGCATTTAACTTTGAAGTAGATGCTAACGTTAATGACGGTAGTTGCATCCCCGTCTTAATAGGGTGCATGGATCCTACAATGTATAATTATAATGAACAAGCGAACACGGCAAGCGATAACTGTATTCCTTTTATATTTGGGTGCAGTGACTCTACTGCATTTAATTATGACCCTATTGCTAACACCGATAATGGATCGTGTATTCCAATAACTCCAGGGTGCACAGACCCTAATGCATTTAATTACAATGCAGATGCAAATACAGAAGATTTTTCATGTATTGATGTAGTGTATGGCTGTACTGATGAATCAGCATTTAATTACGATTTATTAGCTAATACAGATAATGGAGGGTGTATAGATGTATTAGAAGGTTGTATGGATCCTCTTGGGTATAATTACGATGCAATATATAATACAGATAATGGAAGTTGTTTGTACGATGCAGGTTGTATTGATGGCCCTGGTGCTCCTTACTGGTTAAATGATACATGTTATGCTTGGGTTATTACAATAGACCCTTACTGTTGTAGTAACGAATGGGATGATAAGTGTCAACAAATATATTGGAGCTGTTCTTGGGATAGTCCATTAGATACAAGAGATTTGCTTAGAGGACATGATATAGTCATGTACCCTAATCCTATGGAGGATGTATTAAATGTATTAACAAATGGCCCTGTAGGTATAGAGGTGTATGATGTATCAGGTAAACTTGTGATTAGAGTTAAAGAGTCTCAAACTATAAAAGGATTAAATCAATTAAATGTAGGCCTGCTTCCTGCAGGTATATATAATTTTAGAATAACATATAATGGTAATATTAGCACTACAAAAGTATTAAAGAAATGAAAAAATTAAAAGAATTTTTTAGACCTGACGTTGCGTATTTATCATTTTGGTTAGTGCTAGTGTTGTTCTATGTTGTATTTTTTGGATTATTTGCCTCGTCTTGTAATGCTCAAGGACTACATAAAATATTTAAGTACTCTACTATGTATGCTGCTGTTAATGGTGGAACATCATTGGGTGATGATCAGATATGGTCTGTAACGTCTGGTACTCTAGAAGAACAAACAATAGAAACTCCTTTTGATTATACATTATCTATAGGTATTAGAAAAATAAAACGATTTGGATATGAGAACAGAGCCAACACTTTTTATAATGGTACGGAAAATTCTTATTCTGATGCCGCGACCATCGGTAGAGTTGATGGCTTTGAATATTTGTTCGAGGCTGATTTTGTACGTCGTTTAGGAATTAACTACACAAACCAGCATCACTTTGTAAGATACGTTGCTGATAAGTGGGTTAGCAAAGTAGAATACCTAGAAGATGGATTTGCTGATATAAAATATTTTGAAAGTTCCGAGCGCTTTCGTTTAAAGATAGGCGAAGCAGGTAAGTTATCTATAAATGTTGGAGCTGTTCAGCGTCTTGCAGAGCCATATGGGTTTGACCCCCTGGCAGATTGGGTGCTGGACAATGGGACATTACACTATACATACTTGGCTCTTCAAGAGGGATACACTATAACATTAGATGGACAGTATTCAGCACCCAATGGAGAAGTAGTAGCAAATAGTCAAGAAGTTTGGGAAGAAGTTGTTATACCACAAGTAATAGATGACTATGTAGAAGATCAAAGAAATTCTTTATCTAATACAGTAGAGTACTCTGCAGTATTAGGTTTTGATTACTATCATTTTACAAAAGACTTTTGGTTTCATAGTTGGGGTAATATAATGCCCTATCATATTGATACAGATAATAAATATTCTTACCACAAGTTTAACAATGGGCAGTGGTTAGATTATTCAGCAGGCCTTATATTTGGATATAGGTTTAATAAAAGTTTAGGTGCCTTTATAGAAGGTAGATATAATAAGTATTGGAATCGACAATGGCACAACTTTAGTGTAGGAATTAACTATGTAATATTTTAAAAAATGGCAAAAGAATTAAGTGAAGAAACGTCTTTCAACATAAGTTTAAAAACTTTAGCAGGAATAGGATTTGTAATGGCTGCAGTAATTAGTGGGTGGTTTGTACTACAAGCTGATATAGCAGAGGCTAAAAAATTACCTTTACCTGCAGATCCTGAGATTACCCGTATGGAATACGATATGAAAGATCAATTAATACGACAAACAATTATGTCTACACAAGAAGATGTGACAGAAATTAAAACACAAATGCTTAGAATGGAAGATAAAATTGATAAACTAAGATAATGATAAAATTGTTTTGTTTAGCATTATTAATTACAACAATCGCATCAGCTCAAATACAAAATGATGATCTTCTTCATGCAGGTGGATCATATGCTATTAGCTCGATGACTGCTGCTATAGTGTATAACAAAACAAAAAATAAAAAGAAAGCCATAATTTGTGGTGTGGTTGTTTCTTTAGTTATGGGTGTAGGAAAAGAGTTAAGCGACAATAGATTAAAAAGTAAAGACACTTACACTGATTTAGTTTCAAATACACTAGGAACAACTTTAGGAGTACTAACAATAAAGATTGCAATATGAAAAAACTATTAATATTATTCCTGTTACCTTTTACAGCAATGTGTCAGGATTTTTCTAGCGGCATGGTAGCTGTTGAGTTTAATGCTAGTTTTAATAAATCTAATGAAGTGGCTTGGTTACCAAAACTATCAGATTGCAAAACAGAAAGGGTTGATATTACTACAGACTCTAGATGGGCTAGCGAATATAAAATAGTAGTAGTACCTACTATTGTAGTTTTTAATAATAACGAAGAAGTAAAAAGATTTCAAGCAAATATTATGATGTCTATGGAGGCTACTCTTAAAGAGGTGCAAAATTCTATAGATGAAATTGTAATGGAAGCATTTTAAAACTAAACTATGAGACTAAGTAAAAACTTTGTATTGTCTGAGACTACTCGAAGCAATACTGCAAAAAGATTAGGTATAGATAATACACCTAAGAATCAACATTTAAAAAACATGCAACGCATTATAACAGAGCTTGCTCAACCTATGCGAGATGCGTTAGGCCCAATACGAATTACGTCTGGTTATAGATCACCAGAATTAAATCGTGCTATTGGTGGAAGCTCTAAATCACAGCATTGTAAAGCTGAAGCTTTAGATTTGCAATTTTGGGAAGGCGGAGAAATGAATAATAAAAAAATATATGATTGGGTATTAAAGTCGGGTATAGAATTCGATCAAATGATAAACGAATTTGATTTTGCCTGGATACACATATCATTAAAAAAAGGTAATAATCGTAAGCAAGTTTTAGAAGCTTATAAAGATGATGAAGGCGACACTGCTTACAGACACGCAGATATTAATCAAACAGCATTATAATGAGTAAGTTATTAAATTTTTTAGGGGGCGGAGTTGTTAAACAAGTTGGCGATGTAATAGATAATTTATCTACTTCAGAGGAAGAGCGCTTAGAAGCAAAGCGTAAAATGGAAGAAGTTTTTATGCAGGCCGAAGCTCAAGCACAAGAACAAGTTACTAGACGTTGGGAGGCTGATATGAAATCTGACAACTGGCTTAGTAAAAACATTAGACCATTGATTTGCATCTTTTTAACAGCAATGTTCATAATTATTTCTATATTTGATGGGAATTTAGGAGAATTTGTTATATCTCCAGCTTATATTCCTATTTACCAGACACTATTAATCACCGTGTACGGTGCATATTTTGCTGGAAGAAGTATAGAAAAAATTAAAAAGAAATGATACAACAGTTAGACCGAGAAGGAAACGTTATTGATGAATTCTCTAGTATCTATGAGGCAAGTAATGCACTAGGTATAGATCAAAGTAATATAGCTAAGGTTGTTAGAGGAGTTAGAAAATACGCAGGCGGGTATGGATGGAAAGACAGCAGCGATAATGTAAATGAAACAAATAATATAGGGGACATAAACCCTTTATATATACCCGAACTTGATTTACATCTAAAAGAAAGGGGAATAAAAAAACAAGATGTAAAGTCAGTTAAACACTGGCAAGCTGCTAACGGAGACTATAGATTTTCTGTAGTAACAAAAGAAAATGGATTTGATCTTACGCAGTTTAAAGAAGAGTTCTTTGAAGAAATGAAACAGTATATCCCACAAGTTATAGACCCTGTCTATAGCTCTAAGTTGGGGTCTCCTGTAGCTTACGAAATATCTTTACCTGATTTTCATTATGGTAAAATAGGAACTATAACTCAAGAGCAAGCTAATCTTGACTTTTTAAACACTATTAAAGAGTTACATAGAAAAGCTGAAGGGTTAAACATAGAAAAGTTTATACTGCCTATTGGTAACGATGGGCTAAACTCTGAAGGTTATAGTAGAGCTACTACTAAAGGTACGCCACAGCATGATGCTGAAGAATGGCAACAAACCTTTAGAGGATACTGGAAGTTATTAGTTATAGCGATAGATTATCTATCGTCATTTGCACCTGTAGATATTATAGTAGTGCAAGGTAACCATGACTTTGAACGTATGTTTTATATAGGAGAAGTAATAGAATCTTGGTATAAAGACTATTCCCCAGTAACAGTGGATAATAGTTATGAGTCTAGAAAGTATTACAGATACGGAAAGAATATGCTTATGTTTACACATGGAGATAAAGAGAAGTCAGCAAATATGCCGCTTCTTATGGCTACAGAACAGCCACTTATGTTTGCAGAGTGTCCTAATAGGGAAGTGCATTGTGGGCATCAGCATAGAGAAATCGTTAACACCTACCAAGGAATTAAAGTAAGATTTCTACCAAGTATATGTACTAATGATGCTTGGCATAAAACAATGGGGTACGGTGCTTCTAGAGAAGCTCAGGCTTATATATGGAATAGAGAAAAAGGATGTGAAGGATATTTACAAGTTAATTTAAATTAAGATGGCAACAATTCAAGAAATAATATACGATGTTAAAAACATTGTTAGAGGAGGAGTACAATCTGACGACGAAATGATTTCAGATCGTCAAATTGAATTTCAAATTAATAGTTTAAGAGCGCAGTTTATACGACAAGATTTAAATAAGCGTCGTAGTATTTCTGATAATATTAAACAATTAATACATTGTTTAGAAGTAGAAGAGGTTCCTGCATCAATATGTGGGTTGCCTGGGGACGATATGATTATACGTTCTAAAAGAAAAATACCTAATGCAATAGAAACTTCCCATCAAGATTTAATTACAGCTGTTGGGCCTTCAGGATTGTTATCTACAAATTTTCATATTATACCTTATAACAGAGCTCCTTGGGCAAGAACTAATAAGTATACTAAGCAAATGACATTTGCATTTTTATTAGATAGTTTTATTTATGTAGTAGGCCCTAATGCAGCTATGTTAGAAACAATTAAAGTTGAAGGAGTTTGGCAAGATCCTAGAAAAATATCTGAATATACATTGCATGACAATGTAACTCTTTCTTATGATCCAGAAACTGAAGATTATCCTTTATCTACATCTTTATTAGATCTAGTTAAACAATCTATGTTAACAACAAATATGCGTTCTTTTGTTCAAGCTCCAGTAGATCAATCAAATAATGCAAAATCAGATTTTGAACCTAGCCAACAAAATAGGAGATAATGTTTGAAAACAAAAAAAGAGGATTAGGAAATTATAAAAAAGATTACGGATCTAACGAGTCGTATATATATTATAAAAATAATACAATAAAAGAATTACAAGTAGATAAACAATTGTATAGAAAAATATGTGACGAGTTTAATAAATTATTTATAGATGAAATTTTAATAAGTTCAGAAGAGATGAGGCTACCTTATAGATTAGGAACTATTAGAGT
>UEXM01002256.1_pt1 | contig 14110 bp, 14 predicted proteins | sample 1796661 | NCBI WGS metagenome assembly UEXM01 (sample SAMEA4772469, study PRJEB27181) | metagenome | reverse complement strand
CATGAAATTACGTCACACTAGAGAAGAATTACATGTAAAATTAGCCACAAAAACCCACCACGGCAAGTATCTGAATTAATAAAAACTCCAAAAATTTCCTAGAATTGATAAATACAATTAACAAATTATCATTATCGGGAAAATAAAATGAGAATAAACAATTTTAACAAAACAGGATTTCAAAAGGTAAAAGACTTAAATGCATACCTTACTGAAAACCACGGTGTTAAAGTAAACGGTTTCCATCCTAAAGCAAGACTTGAAAAAGTCCGTGAACAGGCTGAACAACATATTATTACTTTAAGAAACACTAACAAACAATTTAACTTAGATCCAGAATACGCAAAGTATTTAGGTGTTAAGGACGTTATTGACGTAATGCTTGAAGAAGGCATGTATGCGGAAAGTCCTGCTATGTCAGAAATGATGTATGAAATATCTGAAACATGTAAGTCTTTAATGGATTCAGGATATACAGTAGATGAAGCAAGTGCTGAATGTATGAACAAATTCAGACAAGATCCCCGATATGCTTATGATGATTCTTTTGTATTACCGATAGTATTAAAAGCGGCTAAAGACTACATGGAATCATGTGGTTCAGCACACGAATCAGTTGAAACAGATGTACAACCACTTCCAGAAACAGATATGACAGAATTCCTATTTAAGGAAATGGCTAGAGAAGTTGGAATGGAAATAGAAAATGTTGATACACTTAAAGCAATTGAAGAAAAAATTAATATGTTTGCAGAAGTAAGTGGCAAAAGCAGAGATGCAGTTGTTGGCTTCTTAAACAGTTTAGAAGAAGATGCTTTAACAGGCGGAATACAAATGTTTGGTTCTAAAGTTGCAGAACAAAATAAATTTACTGGTGCTAGAAAAGATGCTATTGCTAAAGGGCAAGATTCTTTTGAAGTAGACGGTAAAATATTTAAAATCACAGGCGATACTAAAGACGAAGAAATGCAAGAAGCAAGTATGTTTGGTGATATTATAGATGACATGTTAGCAGAAGAAGTTGAAGTTGAACAAGCAGAAGTTATTATGGCGGCAAGAGCATTAGCAGATGACGTCCAAGGTCAAATTGCAAGATTAGGTAAAATGGTAAATGAAGATTTACCTGCTATAGCAGACCAAATGAGAGCGGAAATGGGTGCCCAAGTTGCCCAAAGTTTTTCAGATTCAATGACAGCGGCAGTTGACGGACATCTTTCAGCAACTAAGGCAACAAAACAAGCAATGGATGATGCTATTGGCACTATCACTGGAGAGGCACCAATGGCCCCAGCAATGACAGATGAGCCAATGGATGCACCAGTTGATGCAGAACCTATGCCAATGGATGACGTTGTAGACGTTAATGATCCTGCGGCGGCTGGACCAGAAGAAGAGCCACTAGGAAGAGCACCAGTCGACGAGCCTAAAGACCCAGAAGGTATCTAAAATGCGAATCCGCGATGTATTCCTATTAGAGGCATACTACGATGATTTGCAAGTTGCAATCATGGATAGGCTTGCTCAATATCTAAGCAAAGAGCAAAACGAAATCCCAACAGATGAATTTAGAATGGCATTAGCAGATGATGGCTTTATGTTAAGTTTTGATGAAATGAAAGCCGCAATGGAACAAATGGGTGCAGTTGCTAACATAGATGACAACACTATTACTCCTAAAGGTAAAATACCAGACGAACTAGCAGACCCAGAAGCAAATCCAGAAGATACAATAGTTGAACCAGACGTTAGCGATATGGCTGGCGACCAGGCTATGTCTGCCGTAAAAGACCAACTCCCACAATAAACTCCAAATAAATACTAGCATGGAAGACAGATTACTTCGTGCCGCCTCGGCATTAAATAGAGAATTATTTGAACAATTCAATGGTTCATATAAAGACTTTGCCCTTAATACAGTTAAGGCAATTACAAGAGGCGGAGATCCTGCAAATTACAATGATAAAGAAATTATAGATGATATGATTCCTTTATTAGAAAAACAAAAAAACGAGTTTACAATTCAAGTTGAAAAACTACCATGCACAATACCTTACATAAATTTTGATGTACCTAATCAAGAGATTGACGAACTTAGACATGCACTAGCCGGTGTTAAGAAACTATCAACAAAGTTTCCAAAACGTTACTTTGATAGACTAGAAAAATATCAAAATCAGTACCAGACATTACTTAATGTAGACAAAGTAGGGTGGTATGAGCAGTTCCCACAAATATCTTATGAATTAAACAAAGAAGGTATGCGTAACAATCACAACTTAGACGACTTAGAAGATAATAATTTTGTACCTGTATTTGGAGATAGTAATACTTTTGGTATGGGACTTCCTGTAGAAGAATTGTGGTACAACAAACTAAACTTAAACTTACCTGTGTATAACTCAGCAGTCATAAGTGGTAGTCTAATGGATACATATAACTTACTTACATCTATGTATAACACTAAGAAATTTAAAAAGGCTTATGTTGTAATACCTCATTCAGAAAGATGGAATGGTGTTAGTGAAAGAGGTTATCATGAGGGTATATCAAATGGTGCCCATTATTTTCTTAAACAATTTGAAGATGTAGCAGACTCGTTAAATCAAAATACAAGACACTATTATAGATGGATGACTACACAGGCATTAACAAATTTTTGTATAATAAATGATATTGAATTACATTTATGGGATAACAACACATTTGCAACAGTACAATGGTGTAACGATAATGACTTACATGTTCCTAATTGGCTGTTTGTTTATAAACACATGTTACCAAAACTTAAAATTGCAAATGAATGTGGAGAAGGTATTGAAGATTGGCCCAAACATACTGCTAGAGATTTTGTGCATTTTGGCACAGAATGGCATGATAAAATAGCACAATTTATGTTGACAAACAAGTCAATATAATATATACTAACTAATTGAGGATCATATAAATGTTACTAACAGAAAAGATTGAATATAAAAAACTAGAACGGGTTACAACTGCTGAAGGCAGAAAGTATGTAGGTGACGATAATGTTCCTGTGCCTAGTGTAACAACTGTATTAGATAAAACATCTGATAAGACTGCTCTAATAGCCTGGCGTAAAAGAGTTGGTGATGCAGAAGCAAATAGGGTTAGTAAGGAAAGTGCAGGGTTAGGTACTAAAGTTCATAATGCATTAGAGCAATATATACTAGGTGAAGATTACGAAATCAAAGGTAATAACTTTGTTAGTATTCTAGCAAGGGATATGGCAAACTTAATGATTAATGAAGGCTTTACAAATGTTAATGAAGTTTGGGGAACAGAAGTTGGACTTATTGCTCCTGGGTTATATGCTGGAACTACAGATTGTATCGGTATGCACAATGGCGATGAAGCAATTATAGATTTTAAAACAAGTAAAAAGATTAAACCTGCTAAATGGGTACAAGATTATTTTTTACAATGTTGTGCTTATGCAATGGCACATAATGAAATGTACGGAACAAAGATTAGAAAAGGTGTAATACTAATGGTTAGTCGAGATGTTGAACTCAAAGAGTATGTTATTGAAGGTGAAGAGTTTGACAAGTATTGTGGATTATGGACTAGCCGGTTAGAAGAGTATTATAGCAAATTCGGATGATATCAAAACAAGTTAGGTTACTTAACTCTGTACAAGGCAAAATTAAAGTAGAAGATTTTGAAATTGTAGATGTAGAAATACCTGAATTAGAGTTAGGTGAAGTATTAGTAGAAAATTCTTATTGTAGCACAGATCCATATATTAGACCTTCAATGGGATATCAAGGAGATGTGTTTCACACAAAACCAGGCGAACCTATTACAGGCGATGCAGTAGGAACTGTTATTGCTAGTAAGAATGACGATGTTCCAATTGGTACAAGAGTATTACATAGAAGAGGCTGGAGTACGCATTCTATTTTATCAAGTACAAAGTCGTCTATATCGGCAAATACTGGATTGTCAAACGAAGACTTAGTGTCAATTATACCTGATAATAAGAACTTATTAGATTACCTTTCTATGAATGGTTTAGTTGGTGTAACAGCATACTATTCATTAAAGAAAGTATTAAATCCACAGCCAGGTGACATAGTTGCTATAGATGGCGCAACAGGTGGTGTTGGGCAAATGTTTATCCAAATGGCAGTAGCATGTGGTATTGAGGTTCATGGTATTACTTCCACACAAGAAAAAGCAGAGTACATAGATAACATCGGTGGAGTTGGAGTAGTAGTGCCACCCACTGCTGGATTATCAAAGTTGAAAAAAATTTACGATACTGCTTTTCCTAATGGCATAGACAAATACCATTCAAATGTTTGCAATGAAAGAATGTTATTAGGAATAACAAAATTAAATACACGGGCAGATTTACTACTATGTGGTGCTATGAAACATTATAATCAAGGCATTAACCTTTTAGGTCCTAACATACAACCAATAATCCATAAAGGTGCAACTATTCACGGTTGTGCATGGGTGTTTTCTATAGATGAATGGCGACAAGAATACTTAGATTTTGTTGACAAACACTATGATAAACTTGCACCTAAGTATGAAATATATGAAGGCATAGAGTCTATGCCACAACAATTTATAGACCAATTCTTTATATATGAGCAAGATTCTAATAAAAAGTTCGGAAAGCTCGTTACCCAACTATAAATAGCACTCCTCATTTCTGCAGAAATGATAAATACATACATAAACGTTATCGGAGTTATATATAGTGTCACACCAAGACGATGCAAATTTAAAAGTTATTATAAGTAGGATTCAGCAAAGAAGAGGGCTGAAGCAAGATTTACCACATCCATTGAGACCTGGTGAAATTGGTTTTGCTACGGATAGTAAGCAAGTATATATTGGAGCGGATACAGCCGACAATATCAGCAAGACTTATAATAAAACAGTTTACCTTGAGAATACATTAGGTGCTCAGGCTACAACTTTAAATATTGCAAACACTCAAATTGTTAAATTTGAAGTTCCTCATATTAGATTTGGAAAAAATAGTTCGTTTGATGGTGTTAGTAAATCAGCATCATGGGTAGCAAACTTATCAAGCACATATAACTTATCAGACAACAGCAATGTAGCAAGAACAGTATTTGATACTACAGTGGCTAATTCAGCCAATTCTGTAGTTAATCAGAATCAAACTGCTAATGCCTTTGATGCAGATGACGTAACAGTTTTAATCGATGGTAAAAAGCAAGTAGGCGACAGTAGTGGTACTGGTGCTACAGTTAATGCTTCTTATGATTATAATTTTGTAAGTGGTAATGCAACAGGTGATAGTCACACAGTTTATTTTAGAACTGCACCTACTAATTCACAAGAAGTTGCAATTACATATTATGGTAATAGTCATGTTAATCATGCTATTGCAAATAGTGTTATTTCTAATGGAGCCTCAGTAACTGGTTTCCATACACAAATGAGTATACCTGCATATAGGTATATAAATCCAGAATTAGTACTAGTTAATCCAGATTCAGGAACAGGCTTTATTGGTTTAGAAACTAAACACATAGATGTTGTTCAAGAAGGTAGTGGTATAGCCAATGTGGCATCAGTAACATTGGGTAACATAGTTGTAGTTAAAGATCCGCTTGACCCTGCATTATATTCACCAGATCCAGCAAATGCAAGTTTACAGATATACAGTGGTATTAGTAACGTAAGTTCTATAAAGAGCGGAACAGTACATGGTGGAGAATTAAGTACATTTGATATGGGTGCTGACAGTTTAACATTCACAAAGTATGCAAATGCAAGTGGCGGTTATAATGGTTATGTTTGGTTAGAAGGACAAACAGGCACATCATCCGCTGGTAATACTTCAATAGAAACTTCTCATTACTTCCACCAAAAGTTATTACCTATACAAGCAAATAGTGTTGGAACAACGTTTACTGTTGAAACTCCAGCAAATACATTCCAAACTGCAAGAGCAGTTACAACAACTCAAACTGGTGCTGGTGCAAAAACTATTACAGGTAATAACGAAGGAGTTAGTGTTGGCGACAAAATAACATTCGTTGGTAGTAATTCAACAGAATTTACAAATGCCCCATATACAGTATCAGCAGTAAATGGTGCGGCATCATTTACAGTTAGTGAAACATTAGCAAGTCCAATTAGTAGTGGACTAGATTATATTAACCATGGTGATGATGTAGGTAATGTACAAGTATTCAGTTTAAATCATGGCATACCAGTTACATCAAATGTTGTGTTTAATGTAGCAGTCGGCGGAGCAAGTGCTAATACTGAAGTTGAAACAGTACATGGCAGAACAGGACAAGATGAGTATGTTAGTACAACAACTAACACATTCTTTGTTAGTGCGGCAAGTGTAGCATCAAATGTTACAGGTAATGTAAGTCCGTTTATAACAAATTTATCAACAGCAGATGGTTTAAGTATTAAACCAGGATACCTAGTTGACCTTTCAGGTACAAGCACACTTAACGGTGCAATAGCATTATTAAATGGTAAGCAACAATGGATAAGATTAAGTTTAATTCCAGATGTTAATGACCAAGTTTATTCATATAGCACAGACCAAACGCAGTATAGATTATTTGACGATCCACAAAATGATGCTAATACATGGTCAGCATTAGGTCTTTCAGAAGGACACTTTACAAGAAAAGACCATACAATAAAATCTAAATTAGAAAAATGGTTTAAAAATCATGATGGTTTAGGTGGCACAGGTATACTAGGTGATGAAAGAGTTAATATAGTTTCAAACGTATTCATTAACCAGCCTTACAGTACAGAAAGTTTTAGTTCTTGGCTAGTTGATATTGATACAACTAACGGTGAGATAGATTTTAATAGTAATGATGAAGCAGGACATTTTGCAGAGATTGTAAACAAGTTATACTTTAATACATCAAATGCAGACAAACGTGGACTTACAACAGTTAAAACTAATATAGAATTATTAACAACAGCGGCACAAGAAAGTGGACAGTCCGTTAGTACGTTTACACAACCACAGCAATTAACAATTGGTACAGGTAATGTATCATTGACTAACTTAGGTACTGATGCAACTATATATGATACATTGTTTGTTGATTATTCATTAGTAGGTACAACACTAGATCCTAGTAATGCAAATGTATCAAGATACTACAACAGAGTAGGTACACTTATGTATAGTGGTAATCCAAGTGCAGATGTACAAGCAAATGGTGTTGCTAACGGTGTTGTAACAATTAACGACATTTCCACAGAAAATAAAGATGCTAATATTACAGGTAATTTATCATTCTCAGCCAGTATGGCTAATGGTACTATTGCTATTGGATGTAACAATGCACTATCTCCAACAACTAGTAATGTTGTAATGAAGTATGTTGTTAGAAGATGGAAGTCACAGTAATACACAGAGACAATGTTTGAAAAAACTAGCGACGTCAATCGTCGGTTACAGCAATGGAGAGACTTAAGACACAACGCAACAAGCGAAGTAGAAGTCCTCGAAGCCCTTTCCCAAGTAAAAATACGAGCAAGATACTTAGATTATTGGACGCCAAACACTTGGCCCAAAGCATTTGAGATAGTAGAAAATGGCTATTTTTGTGCTACTGGAATTGCCATAGTTTTGTACCAAACTTTGGGACATTTAAAATACCTAAATCCTAGCGATACAACCTGGAAAGTGATAAGTAATCATGTTACAGGAAATGATGGAGCCGTGTTTATACATGCTGGAAAGGTGTATAATTTGACCCCAGGTCAGACAAATTCGGAAGATGAACTAAGAGCATTATCTATTACCCTCAAAGATTTTAAAAATCTTTACATTCCTTTAATTTAATTATTGACACCGTAGGTGTTTAATGTTATAATAATCTAGAGTAATATATCTAGACACAAACAAATATACGGACAAACACATGCAGGTACAGAAAAGAAACGGCGAATTAGAAAATATCAATATTGATAAATTGCACAAAGTCGTTATGTATGCTTGTGAAGATATCACAGGCGTTAGTGCATCACAAGTAGAAATACATTCACAAATTCAATTCTACGATAAGATTAAATCAGAACAACTACAAGAAACACTTATTAAAAGTGCGGCAGACTTAATATCAGAAGAAACACCTAACTATCAATATGTTGCTGGTAGGCTTATTAACTACCATTTGCGTAAGCAAGTTTATGGAACATTTACACCTCCATGCTTATGTGATATTATACAAAAGAACATTGACGCAGGTTTTTATGATGCAGAATTTATAGAACTGTATACCAAAGATGAAATTAACGAGTTACAGGATTTTATTGACCATAGCAGAGACGAGTATTTAACTTATGCGGCTATGGAACAATTCCGTGGCAAGTACCTAGTACAAAACAGAGCAACAGGCGAAATATTCGAAACACCACAGGTAGCATATATGATGATAGCGGCTACATTGTTTAGTAAGTATCCGGCAGAAACTAGACTTGGTTATGTTAAAAGATACTATGATGCTATCTCACGTTTCAAAATTTCTTTGCCTACACCAGTTATGGCTGGAGTTAGAACACCTCAAAGACAATTTAGTAGTTGTGTTTTAATTGAAACAGGTGATAGTCTAGATAGTATTAATGCTACAAGTAGCAGTATTGTTAAGTATGTAAGTCAAAAAGCAGGTATTGGTATTGGCGCAGGAAGTATTAGGGCAATCGGTTCTAAGATTAGGAGTGGAGACGCAACTCACACAGGAGTTATCCCCTTCTATAAACTATTTCAAAGTGCTGTAAAAAGTTGCAGTCAAGGTGGAGTAAGAGGCGGAGCGGCTACATTATACTATCCTATTTGGCATTTAGAAATTGAGGACATGTTAGTTCTCAAAAACAACAAAGGTACAGAAGATAATAGAGTACGTCATATGGACTATGGTGTACAGTTTAACAAATTAATGTATGAACGATTAATGAATGGCGAAAACATTACATTGTTCTCTCCACATGATGTACCAGAAGTTTATGATGCATTCTTTAATGACCAAGATAAATTTAGAGAGTTATACGAAAAAGCAGAACGTATGACAAGTATTAGAAAGAAAAGTATTCCAGCAGTAGAACTGTTTAGTAATTTTGTACAAGAAAGAAAAGACACAGGTAGATTATACTTAATGAATGTTGACCATGCAAATACACATGGAGCATTCTTAGAAGACATAGCACCTATTAAACAAAGTAACTTATGCTGTGAAATTGACTTACCAACAAAGCCTTTAAATAACATTGATGATCCAGATGGTGAAATTAGTTTGTGTACTTTAAGTGCTGTAAATTGGGGAGCAATTAGAAGTTTAGAGCAAATGGAAAATGTTTGTGATTTAGCCGTAAGAGCATTAGATGAGTTATTAGATTATCAAGAGTATCCAATTGAAGCGGCAAGACGTAGCACAATGAATAGACGTCCACTAGGCGTTGGCATTATTAACTTTGCATATTGGTTAGCAAAAAACAATACTACATACCAAGAACCAGATTTAGAAATGGTTGATACTTGGACTGAAGCATGGAGTTACTACTTAATTAAAGCAAGTAATGAATTAGCAAAAGAGAAAGGTGCATGTCCTAAATCTAATGAAACTAAATATGGACAAGGTATTACACCTAATATGACGTATAAGAAAGATGTAGACGAATTAGTTAAACATCAAGAACGTGCAGATTGGAAAACACTTAGAGCAGATTTAAAAGAGCATGGTATTAGAAATAGTACACTAATGGCATTGATGCCAGCAGAAACATCTGCACAAATTTCAAACAGTACAAACGGTATTGAACCACCACGTAGTTATGTAAGTATTAAGCAAAGTAAACATGGTGTGTTAAAGCAAGTAGTTCCTGGTTATCCTAGACTTAAGAATAAATATGACCTACTATGGGATCAGAAGAGTCCAGAAGGATATATTAAGATTATGTCGGTGTTACAAAAGTACATTGACCAAGGCATTTCGGTAAATACATCTTACAATCCAGAACACTACGAAGATGAAAAAGTGCCAATGAGTATGTTGTTACAGCACCTAATTATGTTTTATAAATATGGTGGCAAACAGTTATACTACAATAACACACATGATGGACAAGGCGAGATTGATATAAATAAAATGAACGCAGAATCTACACCAGAATTTGTAGAATCAAGCGAAGCATTCTTAGATGAGGACGATTGCGACAGTTGTAAAATATAAATGACAGTATTTAATGCAAAAAATAAAAAACATCATACCAAAGCAAAGATGTTCTTGGATGCCAACGGTGGCCCAAACATTCAACGTTTTGATGTTGTCAAATATAAACAGTTTGAAAAACTAACTGAAAAACAACTTGGTTTCTTTTGGAGACCAGAAGAAGTAGATATTTTAAAAGATGCAAAAGACTTTAAGGACTTAACAGACTTTGAGAGACACATTTTTACAAGTAATTTAAAAAGACAAATTCTGTTAGATAGTGTACAAGGACGTTCCCCTAATTTAGCATTGTTGCCTGTAGTAAGTGTTCCAGAATTAGAAACCTGGATCGAAACTTGGGCATTTAGTGAAACTATTCACAGTAGAAGTTATACACATATTATTAGAAACGTATATCCTGACCCCAGCAAAGTTTTTGATGAAATGCTTAACATTAAGGAAATAACAGATTGTTCAGATGCTATTACTGAAAACTATGATAAACTCATAGAACAAAATCAAGCCAGAGAACGTGGCTTACAAAGTTATGACGAATATGAACACAAGAAAGCATTATACAAATGTTTAATGAGTGTAAACATATTAGAAGGTGTACGTTTTTATGTATCCTTTGCATGTAGTTGGGCATTTGCAGAACTTAAAAAAATGGAAGGTAATGCAAAAATTATTAAACTTATTGCTAGAGATGAAAATGTTCACTTAGCAAGTACACAACAAATGCTAAAACTTTTACCTGGCGATGATAAAGACTATGAAAAGATAGCAAAAGAATTAAAAGAAGAATGTACACAAATGTTCTTAGAAGCAGTAGAACAAGAAAAAATATGGGCAGACTACTTGTTTAAAGACGGAAGTATTATTGGACTAAATGCAGATTTATTAAAACAGTACATTGAATTTATTGCTGGTAAGCGAATGAGAGCAGTACAACTAGAATCACCATTCAACACAGGTACAAATCCTCTACCTTGGACCCAAGCATGGATAACAGGCAGTAGTGTACAAGTAGCACCACAAGAGACTGAAATCAGCAGTTATGTTATAGGCGGCACTAAACAAGACGTCGATAATGACACATTCAAGGGCTTTTCGCTCTAAAATACCTAAAAATACCAAAAAAAGTGGCAAAAAAGGTTGACTCCTACCCTATAATTTAGTATACTATGTACATAGTTTAAATAATTAGGTAGGAGAATTTATGCAAACATTAGTAATACACACTCAATATAGGGAAAACTATGCGGCTCATAATGATGATTATAAGCATGGTATAGATGAGCCTTATTGGAAATTTAAGGGTGGTAGTACTTATTTTGTAACGGATCTTACTTCTAAACAAATCAATAAGATTGCTAATAAGGGTATTCCTACTCTTACTGGTCTTATTGAATATTCAAACGAAGCCAGTGAAGAGTATATCTTGGATTGGGAGATTCGTGACCTTGGTAAAAATGGCGACGGCAAAGGTCCTATTTGCGAACCATGGGAAACTCCAATAGAGTTTTATTGGAAGATGGACCGTTGGTTATGTCGTACCCATCACACTCCTGGAGCAGAATACTCTCACTGGAATAGTGCTATCATAGGAAAGGCTGAGCAATGGATTCCTTTAGAGGAGCAAGGTAGGTCAGACTACAAATGTCAATACAAGACCAAAAATGGTTGGTTTGACCAAAAAGATGCACAACTAAAAGCGGAGGTTGAAGCCGCCGCATAACAACATGACCAATAAGCAGAAGAAACAAATGCACAATTTTGTGCAGGCTACATTTAAAATTGTAGGTTGTACATTCTTGTTTATTGGTATGACTATGGCATTAGGTGTTAATCCTCACATGGAACTTACTTCCTACATGCTATTATTTGTTGGTACATTGTTTATAATGATACATAGTTTTAGGGATAATGACCACATGTATCTGTTAGTATCAAGTGCAGGTTTTGTACTTGTTGGCGGTGCATTCTTAGACACTGAAACAGCAATAATGATTGCAAATAATTACGGTATTGCATTAACTGAAGAACAAGGTTGGTTTGCAAAATATGGTAAAGTGTTTGTAGAAATCATAAAAGCAGTTACCTAAAAAAGATAAATAAATTATACGTTCATTCACTCTAAATGTAGCAGTGAACGGAAGTAGTCGTTAGACGAAGGAACGCATCTTCGTTCATCTCGAAAGAGACGGAAGTAGGTGGTAATACCGAAGGAACGCATCTCAAAAATAGGAGATGTAAATGACTAAGTATCAAGAAACAGTACAAATCAAACGTGCTGTACAAAAACAACTTAAGAAAGAGCAAGGCAACAAAACTGAATATATTTACAGAGGAGTTCGCTACGATAAAACTAGCAGTGAACTTCCTAATTATATAACGGATAATCCTTACTATCCTTAAAGTAACTGAAAAGGGTCGGAGACGGCCCTTTTCTTTTGATAAATAAAAGTATGCCAGCAATAACAAGAGTATCAAAGAATCAAGCAGGAGGTGTAATAACCGGACCTGGAGCACCCACAGTTAAGGCTGAAGGCGCCAGAGTATCTCTTAAAGGAGACAATATTGCCGCACATGGCAAAGCACCACATAATGCACCTAAAATGGTAGGGTCGAGTGGTTCTGTATTTGCAAATGGTAAACCTGTCGTTAGAGCAGGAGATTCTGCTTCATGTCAACATACGGCTAATGGTGCCAGTACCGTATTTGCCGGCTAGTACATTACTTGCATAGATAAGTAATTAACTATGCTTATTATTCAATTCCTTGATACAATCGACACATCGACATTACCTGTCGAAATTTTACAATCTTTTAAACATAATACATACCTTTTAGACTGTGATATTGCAGAATACGACACAATCATACAACTTACAGACAATTACCCTGTGGCAAGTATGTCTAGTAACGAAGATTGTGCTTATATTGACGTCTATGAGCGTCTAACGAGCTCTTATACAACGGTTTTAGTAGAGGATACACTTGCACCACTTATTGAGAAATTAGACCTTTTAGCATTACAAGAGCCCACAATATTGTGTTTTTCATGGCAAATGGAACGTAATTACATAGTGGATTATCGTATAGAACAGTTAATAAAAGCAGGTAATATAGTTGTTTGTGCTGGAGGTAATCAAGATTTGCCTGTATTGGATATAAGTCCAGTAGGCGTTGATGGTGTTATTAGAGTTGGCGGACAAAAGCATAATGGGTATTATCAAAATTGGATTGACATATATGATATAACTATACCTAACGAACCAAACAGTAATAAAGCAGTACATACAGCATGTACTCTTATGGTAAACAAACAATTAGAGTTAGATTTTACATTAGGATACTATAGTGATAGTAGTGTTCGTAGTGCTCCTTGGCCTCTTAGACTTGCACAGACGCCGTCTACTGAACCTAAATACTATGAGTTTAATCCTGTATCCAACTTACGATATTGTGCAGGAGAACACTTACTGCCTGTTAGACAAGGCGACCAAGTTAGTGTAATGTACGGTGGTGTAGAACTAGAAAACTACATAGGTTCAAATGCAATTCAAATGGGAACAGACATGCCAAGAGGACTTACTTTTGATACACAAAGTGGGTGGTTGTACGGAACATTTAAAGTTAAAGTACCTATGTTTCATAGATTTGTTGCAGATATAAATGGTCAAATATTTGAATATCATATTATTAGTTGTGATGCAGATAACAAATTAACATACCAAGATGTTAAAGAAAAGTATTACAATAGACCATATAATGCTCCACCATTTACAATGAGAGAATATTGGGTGCCTATGGCAAGACCAGTAAAATTATTAGAACCGGGTGATCCATTTATTAGAACTTATAACTTAAACGATTTACATCTATATAGGGAATACGAATGA
>UEXM01002253.1_pt1 | contig 14130 bp, 11 predicted proteins | sample 1796661 | NCBI WGS metagenome assembly UEXM01 (sample SAMEA4772469, study PRJEB27181) | metagenome | reverse complement strand
CTATAACCCTCCGCTTATAAGTAGAGCCAAACTTAATTTATCGACCATACTACACGCTAGTTGCATCATCAGCCAACTTAAGAAGCGTTTCATGCTTCCGTACAACAGATGCCATCTCTCTTTCGTTAAGCATAAGCTTGGTAGTTATTTCAATCGGGGCTGCGACCATCGTTTGGCCAGTTGCTCCTGCTGCACTAGCTCCCGCTGAAGTCATTGCTGCTGAATTAATTGTCTGAGTAGCTGTTGTGGCTGCTGCCGAATCGAAGACTGTGGAAATAGCCACAGCCTTATCGGTTTCAATATCGTTTACTGCGGTACTGATAGCTTTGATACCAGCGGCGGTGGCCAAAAAGTCTGCTGCACCAACGCTTTTGATAGCGTCTAAAGCCGGTCCTAATTCCATAAGACCAGAAAGCCCAGAACCAATTGACTCAAATAAACTAGACAATAGATTAAAAGCTGGCTTCACGAGCAAGATCGCTGCCCCAACAAGCAAAAGGCCTTTGGCCACGTCTCCAAGGAAGCCACTTATTCCACCGCCTCCACCGCCAGCCGCAATGGCCTCAGATTGCTCAGCAGTATCAGACATAAAACCACTGAAGATCTTACCTATGACTAGAAGACCGCCCGCAATAGCAAGACTCTTTTTGAATTCAGGAGATAGATCTTTAACAAATTTTATGGCTGATTTAAGACCCTGCACGACTGGTTCCAAGAACGGGAAGGCAAATTCCATCAATAAAGATTTTATTTCATCAGTAAGGCTCATAAAGTCAGCCTGCATGTTTTCCATTTTTTCTAGCTCTTCGGCGCTTTTACCTATATTACCTGCTAGACCTTCAAAGTTACCACTCATGACCTTGCCTAAATCAGCAACACTTGATAGCCCAGCGGCATCTGCAATTGCCCTTCTCTCATAGTAGGACATGTCTTGGAAGGATCGACCGGTGTCATTCAAAGCATCAGACAGCATGCTTATTCTTTCCGTCGGGTCTGTTACCATAACCATTTCCAAACTGTTAAGGAAAGGGCCACCCAATAGAGCATTGAGCCTACCAACAGCTTGGGTAGCTCCATCAAAAGTATCAAACTGGCTAGCGATGCCTAGTAATTCACTAACCTCCATGTTGCTTTGCTTAGCTGCCATAGCCAAGTCACCAAAGACCTCAACAGATTGATCGCCAAAAGCAGCCAAAGATTCAGCAGTTGCAGCAAAGTCATTCATCATCTGCACGCTAGAAATTTGGTTTTCATTAGCCATATTTATTAGGCCAGCCTGAAGGAAAGCCGCTTGCTCTTCCGAGACCCCCATGGTAGCTGTCATAATACCAATGTTTTCTGCCGTTTGCTCTGCTGACACGCCAAACTTATCTAGCACTGCTGTTGTGCGCCCAATATTCATTTGCGCGTCTTTGCTTAAGTTTGTGAATGTTCCAAGCCTAGTTCCTAAAACTCCGAAGGCCTCACCAATTTCTGGTACAAAGATCGCCAGATCATTGAGTGCTGGTTGCAGATCTACAATACTATCGTGAAACTCGTCACCCAGCCCAGTGGTCATGTTTAGCGAAGACGTAGTTTCATCAAGTGCCTTTGCAAGTTCAAGAGAGCTTTCAATTGTCAAAGCAAAAATTGATTGCAGCATATTTAATGGATTCAATACGTCAGTAGCGCCCTTCATTAAGCCCTTGAGGCCACCCGCTGAGAGTACATTGAGTGTTAGGTTTGACTGCCTAGCACTCTCATCCATCAATCCAATCTGGCCAGCTAAGTTTCCAAACGTTTGTTGACCTATTTCAGCCTGTCTGGCTGCGGCCTCTATAGCGGCTTTGTTAGCTTCGAATGCAACCGTAGACTGATTTAGTTCATTTGTAATTTGCCGAATCGTCTCGGCACTTTCACCTCTTGCGCGAGCGAGTTCTAATTCAGCCTCTGCTGTGCTAACCTCTGCTTGTTGAAGCCTAAGAGTAGCGTTTCTATAAGCTTCTGTGCCAGAGGCAAGACTAGTTTGAGCGTCACGGAGTTGGTCAACAGTTTGCTTTTGCCGCAAATAAGCATCAGTTAACCTTTGGATTTCTTCTGGAGTAATTGCCATTTAGAATCTCCTACTTAAACGGCCACTTAAGTCCAGTTACTCTTTCGAAGCCCTTGATAGCATTGGTCAATTTGTTTTTGCTCTTAAACGTTCTTGGGTTAGTAAGTCCATAGTCTTTTGCAGCTTTTACATACTTAGCCTCAGATTTAAGTGCATTAACAAACGCTTTTGCTTCACGCTCAGTGCCTTTTACTTTTAACTTTGCTGGGAAGAATCCGTATCCGAAAATAGAATCGATAGCGAGGCGAATAGATGCACCAAGAGCCATGTAAAAACTTTCATTTAGTTCTTGTGATCGCATCTCTTGGAAGTCAATTACAACTTCCTCTAGTTTATCCTCTTTAAGATTCTGCATAGAGTGATCTCCCTCGTTATATATTAATTAGTTTCTAAAAACAAATAAGGCTGAAGTCTTTCAACATCAGCCTTTATTCATCTTTTTGGTATCATTGGTCTACCCGGATCGGGCCCGGTTCCAACGTCGTATGTCTTCTTTCCTGATGCTTTTTTCTTGGCCTCGTTCTCTGTTGTGATTTGTTTTGCTAGTCGCTCTAAAAACCATCTACGCAAAACAACTGGTAAGTTATAAGCCTCAGAAAAACTCCAGCCACCATGGTACTTTAAAAGGAAAAACTCCTCATAAACATTGGCCATGTACTTATCGGTCAGGCCAAAAAAACCCTGCCGACAAGGGCACTGTTACCTCCTGCGTGTGACCGCATGATTCACAGCTAAAGTCCTGTGTCATGTTTAATTTCTGAACAATTAGTTCATATGCCATTCTTAAGTATCTGGAAACCCTCGCTGGCAACCCATCAATAAAAGCTTGCAGTGACTTTTGGTCTGAGTGTCCGTTGACCGAACAAACAATCATGCGGAGCTGATCTGTTAGGTTCGCCTCTGGGAGGTTTTTCTTTTTCTTGTTTTCTTTTAGTTGTGAAAGGTAATCCTCGTCTTTGCTTGTTAGCAGACGAACCTCAACATCAACCTTTGTGTTTGGAAGAGTAATGATGAACCTATCATCTGTGTGTCGCTTAATTGCATAGTCGCCCCACTTATCTCCATGTCTTAACCCAAGCTGTGATAGATCATATTGGAAGTTCATTGTTGAACTACATGCTGGACACGTTGTTTTCGCCTCGTATGTCTCGCCATAGCCAGTTATACGAGCAGCGATAAGGATTACATTCTTGTCGCCGATATACAATGAATTAACATCGATTGACTTATCGACAAGAACATTCTGAATTAGCCTCTCAAGTGCAATACCTTTCTTTAGCAAGGTAGCAGAGGACAAAATGTCTTCATCCTTCGCGGTCATATAGCGAATCTCAACACTGTCTTGACCGTGCAGTGGATGCCCCTGTGGATAGTATTTACCGGCTGTAGGCAACTCTACAAATTCTGTTGGAGTCGCAAACGAGAAAGACTCGCCGGTTGGAGCGATTGGCGGTGCAGGGGCTGCACTTTGCGGAGCGCCAAGTCGCTCTTGATTATTTCTACTCAAATTTCACCTCGAATTGTTTTAAACTAGGCTGGGTTTAACTTAAAGAAGTCGTTGTTAGGTCCAGCAACACCTGAGGCTGGGTTAGCGGTTACGCAGTCTGCCCAGTCATAACGGAACTGCAAAGTAATTGTGGAGATCTCATCGTTATCATATGCGAGCCCGTCGTAAGCAACATTAGTAACAAACGCTCCGTTGAGGGTCCAGTTTTCAAGGATTGCGCCATCAGCCTGAATTACTTGAATAACAACACCGCCCAACGCACTAACTGCACTTGCTTTGCTGATAGTGGTGGTCTCTGTGAAGTTGGCGGGTGGCTTGTAACCAGCGCCCTGAATAATTGAAAGGATGTTAGCCAATGCATCAGGAGACACAGGATCAACAAGCACAACCTCTACTGGTTGCCACTCAACGCGACCGGGGTAGTAAAAGTTATGATTTAGGAACTGATGAGCTGCCTCAGTAACCTGAAAAGCTGGCTTGGTCGCACTCTTGGCGTACCAAGTTGCGCCATCTGGCATGTTACCAATGGTCACAAGGAATCTATAATTTCTTTTAGGGTCTTGGCCCGTGCTGTCTGTCCAGAATGGCATTAAGTATTACTCCTTATACTCTACTATAATATATAGTGGGTGGGGTGGAAAAACCACCCCGTTTTCATTAATCGTCGAATGACGCTCCGGTTCTTGTGATCACAAAGTCAATTGCGATGTACTCAATTGCTCTTGCTGGCTTCAAGAAGATCTTAGCGTAAAGAATGTTTCTGTCAACCAAGTCAGCAGTTGTAGTGGTATCATCTAGCACGATCTTGTAGCTTGTGAGTCCGAGTCTAGTCTGAACACTCGCGAGGAATGGATCAATCTTATTCACAAAGCGTGTCCAAGTAGCCTGAACGTTCTGGTCGAATAGAACTGTTGCGGCGAATCTAGAGACTTCCTTCTTCAAGAAGATCAAGAGGCGACGAACGTTAATTCTATCAAGTGCAGATGGGGTAATCTGAAGAGTCTTCTGACCGAAGATTACGATTCCTTCTGCTGGGAACGTTGCAATTGGGTTGATCTTAGCAGTGTAAAGCTTGTCACGGTCCTTACGAACAACTCTCTCGGATACGTTAACAACTGGTAGGCCAGCAGCACCATCGGTCAAGCCACCTCGTGTAAAGCCTGCTGGGGCGAACCAAAGCTCGGTCTTGGCTTCAGATGAACCGAATGTTCCAAGAGCGACGACAGAAGGTGGAACCCAAACAAGCTTGGCGTTGTTAGGATCTCTAACCTGAACCCATGGGTAGTAGGTTGCTGCGTAGCTTGTATCGAGGTCTCTATTGCGTAGTGACGTAACTGCACTGCTCACACTTCCAACACGATTCTTGTAGGATTGAGTGTTCTCAGTGAACGGTGTGTACACATCTTCGATATCAATAATTGCGAGAGCATCAGCGCGAGCCTCGGCAGTATCAATAAGGTGCTTAGTAAGATTCTTATTGGTGATGCCGGGAACAACCATAAGGTTGGTCTCAACAAACTCAGGATCTGCAACCGTGTCGATTGCTCTCTTAACTGTATTGAATGCGTAGTTTGAGAATTGTGTATCAGTTGCACTAATTGCAGTATTTCTAAGTGGCTCCGACTCATAGATGTCAAATCCGTCAAATCCACCGTATAGAGGTGAAGTGAATCGGTCATGACCCTCATCAAGAATCTGCTTGTATGTTCCACTCATAGCTGTTAGAGAGTCACCGTTTCTTCTAGAACCAGACTGGAAGAACGCGGATCTTGCAATATCGCCATCGATAACTGTTCTAACATCATCAAGTGAGAAAGTCCAAGAGTATTCTCTATCAGTACCGGCTCCAGTGATTGTGTCCATCTGTGCGAAACCAACAGGTAGGCGACGAACGTAGTCAGGATATCCGGGGTCGAATGACAAGTCAGTGTGAGTCTTGCCAGTCTGGAGGCCGAAGTAAGCGTCCTTAGGATCGCCCATCGCACCATCAGAAGCCGAGATTCGGAATAGAGTTCTTGGGAATTCGTATGATGCAGTGTATCGATACGCGCCAACAAGACCGGTGCTTGTGCCATCATCCTCACCAAAAACAATGCTTGTAACGTGATTTGGAGAGTAGTGACTTGCAATTAGACCGTCCTCAACAGTGGTCATTGTACCAACGAGATCAGCGCCGCCTACGAATGCCGTGGTTGTAGCACCCCCAGCGGTGTGCTGTGGGATAAGCATAGTTGCGCCTGCTGCGGCTATGTTCTCGGCCACGTCTGTGTTGCCCGCTTCTCCAGCGGTTGCTTGAGTAAGCGTAATTGATTGAGCGCCATTAGCCTCGGTCGGGACAGCAGATACTGTAATTTTTCCATTGTGGCCTGTTGCGCCCTCAATCGCAGCTTTCAACTGAACTAGGAAAGCATTCTGTGTTGCCTTAGTACCGGTCGTGTTGATCGCTACTGCGATACCTCCAACTGATAGTGCACCGGGTGAGGTGGTGGCACCGACATCAGTATCGGCTGCGATAACGGTGCCTGTTGTCACAGTGGTTGCATTATCGTCAATAATAACGTATCTACGAGTCGTTCCATCCGCAGATGTAAGTGTAATGAATTCTTCTTCCACTGCTGTGACATCAGCATCGCCATCCGCGACTGTAAGCACACATGTTGCTTTTCCATCCGCTGCGATGCGGCCAGCAGATCCAGAACCAACAGAAGCACCTGCAATTGTACTATCATTGCTGATAACCTTCAACAATGGAGTTCCAGTAGCTCCATCATCACCGTCATTAGAGCGCACACGCCATGAGACAGGGCGAATTGGGCCGAAGACACCGAATGGTAGAAGTTCTGGATCAGAAGTGCCGTTCTCTACAGCAGGGTTCATCTCAATTCTAATGTACTTAGATTGATTTCTATACTGGCCATACTCTCTGAGACGGTTGGTGCTGTAGTCAAACTCCATGAACATATCACCAACCTTAGCAGCAACAAAGTTAGATGATGCTGGGTTAAGATCACACTCGGTGAATTGCTCAAGGATTACAGGCACCTTATCCGTGTCAGATGCTCTACGAACTTGAACAGTGAAGGTTCCGTAAGGATTGGCCAAGCTTGTGGAACCGCGTAGGTCTGCAATTGAAATCTTAATATTGTTTTGTAGCCACTCACCAGAGTCAAGACCATGGAACTTGAATAGTTTGGTCATACGCTCGGCTGCGTAGTGTGTGTTGTCTGTTGATAGATCCTGCGAGAAGAACCAACCTGTTTCAGGATTCTTAAACCCTTCTAAGTGGTCGTGGTAACCGGCGACAAAAGACCCTGATCCATGTGCGTCGTCGTTAACTGTACCAGATGCAATTGGAAGAATCATCCCGTATGCATTTCCAGATGCTCCGAGAACATTGAAAAGGTTACTCTCGAAAGTCTCGCCAAGGAAGTAATTGCCTCGACCTTCGTTGACAGTGGTTGAATCAACAACGCTTGTGTTCGTCAAGATCGGGTCAGTGTTGAAAACTTTGCGAATGTAGTTTTCTGAGTTCCTGTCGAAGTTAAACTTAGTAGTGTATAGGTTGTTATAAGAAGAGTCAACAATGCTCGCTTGGAAAGTGTAGCTGCTGTCTTCCGAGTGGAGCATAACAGCGTTACCTGTGACAGCAGTTAGATCTGCTTGTAACTTATGAGTGACCTGCTTGCCCTTGAGAGCGATTGCTCCGTCTCGCATGTACCAAATTGCTGCGAGGGAGCCAGTACCCAATGATGTTCCGCTGGCATCGTCCAAGCCAGAACCTGATGGGATGAGCCAGAGGCCGTAAGCGCCACCATTTGATGAAACAGTAGCGGATGGATCACGAACTGTTGAGGTGGATGATGGGTTAGTTGTGGTCCAACCAGCCTGTGCGAGCACGGTGCCATCGTTTTGATCGTGCTCATCTCCAAGTAAGCGGACAATGTTAGCAGGCGCAACACCAGAGTTCAACCAAGCAAATGCAGCGTATGCAGCGTAGGTTGGTCCAGTCTTGTTGCCTTCGCGCCAGACGTCTCCAGAGGAAGCACCCGGAATTGGATTTCCGTAAGTCTCTACGAACTCAGCTAGTGAGTTGACCTTGAAAGGTCGCATCGCGGGACCATAAGCGTATCGGCCAATAATTGTTGGGCCGACTGCATCCGGCAATCTAGGTAACTGGGAGTTGTCTACCTCTCGGAGGAAGATACCCGGTGATACAAATCTAAACTTTCTTGCTAATTCTGATGACATTTATGGCTCTCCTATTGTCCTTAATCTAGATGATATAAAGCTCTTACGTTATTTAGCCTTTCACATTATAAATAGTATTTGTAAAGGCTAAAGTCCAAATTACTCTTTATAAAAAGATTTGATGCCTCGCTTGGTCAACCGCTCTGGTTTATCACCTACCATTACGCGCTCTCTGGGCATTCTAATTTGAACTGCATTTTCTCTGAATGCGATCTTTGGTCGCTCGTCATTTATCCCACCGCCAAGCAAATAACCTAAGATTCTAAAGTCAATCTTTGTTTCGTAAGAGCTTTCCTGTTCGCCAGTCACGTCCATCGATTGAATAAAATTATTTTGAATAAATCCTTCGAATCTATGCCCCTCGTGGCTGATAAAGAAATTATTAATTTGACCTGTAGTGGTCATGAATGGGGTTGTGATCTGGTTTAATTGTTGCTGGTAGTTTGTTCTTATTGTTAGCTCGTAGTTAACAGACACATATACCGGGATTGGCATCGTTGCTGTTTCGTACACAACTTTACCGGGATTGCTAAAAGGGAAGTTTTCTTGGCCGTGGCCAGATGTAGCGGAACCAAGTGTTCCAAACTTTCTCTTAGAGTCGGCGTTCACAAAGTTTGCAGTCTTTTCTTGATTGATTCTTCTTGCAACTGTAAGAGCGCCGCCACGGGGTCCACGGAGACCATCATTGAAGTTTGGAATGTGCGACCATGCGACACCTTTGAATGAAGAGTCTTTTGATACGTCCGTTCGGTTAATAATCATAAGAGGTAATTTAACAACACCGTTCTTATCGCGCAAGTCTTTATCTGCTTTAATTTGAAAAGCTCGCTCGGCAGAGATCCAGATAACAGGAACTTTCTTAAATCCCTTATTGGTTATAGCTGATGGATTGATGGTTTCATTGACCCAGTTATAAAAAGCGGTGTCAATGGTTTCAATCGTTGATGGCATAAAAATAATTTCTTTTAGATTACCATCGGCGTCTTTCACCTCTGTGTAGTCTCTGTTATAATCTTTAGGTGCCATCGAACAAACCCTCCCTTGCTCTCACGCATTTAGCAGATATTTCAATCTTATGATCTACTTGCCCAAAGATCTGTCTAGGCTCCGATAAAATTGTGATCTCATAGTATATATCGCCATACAGCACGAAGTCACCTTCTCGCACAAACAAATCTTGATCTTCCGTCAATCTACGCTTGTGAAAATGAACTGTAATTGAGGCTTCTTTATCAAGACCAATGTTTGTATCAAACTGTGTCTGTATCCCCTCATACTCCACAAGAGCAAAAACTCTAACTGGAGGCAGGAATGTTTTGTTAATTGCCTCGCCATATAGTGGATGAAAATTTGTTCTTTCCAAGTCTATTGAGTAGTAAACAACTTGCTGGCCAATGACGCGCTCAATAAGTTCGTCATTAACTTGTTTTACAAGATCCCTTTCCTTCTGCCCAACAAACAAAGGGGGAGGAGGCTGATTAGGTTGTTTCCATTTCTTTTCGTTCTCTGACATTCAGATTATCCTTGGAAAATAGCTAGTGGGATTTCTTGGTAGACAGCATCAACAGATGCAACCATAGCAGCATCTTGCTCTGCTAGGGCTTTGTAGGTCATCTGATCTAGAACCGTCTTTAGCTCCTCCTTAAGAGATGTCTGCTCTTCTCGGGCCTGTGAGAGCAGATCTGAAGCGTTTAGAGTGACTGACTCTCCGGGGATTGGCAGGGTAGCAAATTTACCTCGGACTTGACCAAGTATTTCTTTTGTTAACGCTAGTGCATAACGACGAATCCATTGCTTACCAATAGAGTTGATATTCTTGTAGGGCACATTTGGGAACGGCAACGTGTTCATGTTGTTGATACCGCTCACTCCTGTCTTTCTATCGGAGTCCTCTTCCCAAGCATCACGATGCATGGTAAACGTAACCCACATAGTTTTTGGAATTTCTGCTGACGGAATTGGGAATATCCTTAGCCTATTATTATCAATCTCATATGAATAGTGAGATAGCCTAGTATATAAATGGTCCTCGTAAGCCATCGCTTGCAATTTGTTATGCCAAGACGGAATGATCTCAAATGTTGTGTCATCAGCAAACTGACCATAATAGTTTAAGTTTCCAACAACATTCAGGCCACCGTAGTATCCATAGAATCTCCATACTGAAGCTGGGGTTTTATAATATACCCTGCGGATTTTAAATTTACGATTCATTCTGTCTTGTTGATTTGAGGTCAAAGTCTGTGGCGACTTCTCTATACTACCAGTTCCGTATGGTACTGCCTTGGTTGTCTCTGCATTGATATCAATTGAGTTACCAGATATAATCGTTTGTAAGTCGTAATCTTGTTGTCCTCTGATAAGATTAAAAGATGCTGAGTATTCTATTAGGTTTCCACCAAACCCTGCCTCTTCTGCGATACCATCACCCACTCGCTGAGCGTATGTAAATTTATATCTTGGATACTTCATGTTGACCAGCGATCCGCTTGTCGCGTCTAACTCTGAGGTGGAGTGTTCTCCAAGATGATCAAATGTGCCCGTTGCCATACCTAGAAGGTCGGACAATACGTTCTTAGCCTGATGAATGTTGATCTGATAGGAATACTCTAGGCAAGCCTCTTCATAGGCTGCGTAAACATTATCTGCTTTGATCTCGATGTCCAATACATCTCCACCAAGCTTCTTATATGTGTAAGCAACTTGAGCGGCTGCACCCTGCTTAAAATCATCGTCTTTGTATACTCCGAATGGAAGTGTGGCTGTAACATCGCCGGTACTGCCAGTAGGTGGTAAAACAACAGCACTCGTATTACTGCTTGGCGTCAATTGGGGAAAGGACATAGGCTAGGTCTCCTGTTTACAGTAATTAGTTCCGCATACAACAAAACCCCCAACCAATGAAGGAAGGGGGTTTGAATAACATATCTAATATTAAATATTAGATCTGTGCGTCACCGAAGCATGTAGCAGCAGTGCCAGTGGCAACCAATTGACCGTCCACAGCCCAATTCTCGCCATCGATACAAACAACGTGAATTCTACTTCCGGCTAGACCACCAGTGGTGCTACCGTTAAGTGTAATGAAGTCGTTACTGCCATCAGCGTCTGCGCTAAAGCAGTCAGCTTGCCCAGCAGTAGTGGAGTTTGTGAGCACGCCGCCCAAAAACCCATCGGTGTTTAGGGTAGCGGTCTTGATAACGTGGTCAGCAGTCGCTGTGACCGTAGTGACAAAGGTGAACTCTAAACCTACAGCCGGTGCAGGCAAGGTCACAGCAGTTGCCGCAGCGGCAGCAAAAAGACAGTATGACCCACTGTCGTCCTCTGTTAGAACAAGACCATCACTCATAGTCTTGACGTTTTTCTTGTGTCCAACGAGCGTGGCTTGACCCAAGCTTAGCTCTCTCTTCAAATTCTCTACTAATGCCTCAACTCTTGCGAGGCCTACTCTTTTAGTTCCCATAGTTAAAAACCCTCCTTTTATAATCGTGTCACCGCTAAATTGCGGCCATGCCTTCAAGCATGTAATAACTTAGGATGAACCCTTACTGGTTCACATATAATTAGTTCTATTAAATATCTTAAGCAAATAAAAAACCCGCCCTCCGAAGAGAGCGGGTTAGATTGTTAGTCAATCGCTATCGATTAGCTGGTTGCACCAGCCTCACCGATAAGACCGCGACAGATAACTAGACCGTACATATCACCACGGACCATCTTCTTGGCGTAGCGAGTCATGACACCCTTGCGGGGCACGAAGTCCTCGATACCGAAGATAGTAGGTGTGACCTGTAGTGGCACATATGGAGCGTAGACGAAGCCACTCTCAAGGAAGCTACCACCCTTACGACCAACGAGAATCACGTTCCGTGGGAAGTAAGGATCGACGTACACGTCGAACTTCTTAGAGATTGAGCCGGTTCTAACAGCACCGATTGAGCCTGCATCAGAGTCAACAGTGACGCTTGCACGGAATCCGCTGGTGAACTCAAGGATAGAAGCAACTTCTGGTGAACAAATCACGAAGTTAGCACCACCCCGTAGAGTCTTACGGTGGATTCTAGCAGACACATCATTGATGGTCTCGATGAGAGTCTCGTACCACTCGGAAACAGTACCTGTGAAATCAGGAGCGGCAGAAGACGCACCAATTTCAGCACCAGTCTCACGGTTGACGAATAGACCCGGTGAACGTGACCAGTAGAGCGTACCAGCAGTTGCACCATTGATAAGATCCTGTAGGATCTCACGATCAATCTCAAGAGCAATTTGCTCGGAGAGGATTGAGGTCAACTCAACCTCGGCATCGAGGTTGTGGTAAGCATTGAGGTCTTGACCCAATTCTGGGGTCCACTTAGCCTTGAGCTTACGAGTGACTGCGGTAACAGCAATGCTGTCCACCTTGATGTCGATCTCAGGGATCGCTGTCTCGTTTTCGAGACCCCAATCAGTCTGAGCAATCACAGTACCAACAGAGTCGTTACCGTCATTGGTTCTTGCACCACCGAAGTTATCCGCAAGTGGGAAGTGGATTGTAGGTGCAGCCTGAGCAGCAGCTACTTGGTGGTTTGTTGCGATAACATTGGCATCAGTACCAACGAAGACGAAGAACACAGTGTTCTCGCTTCCGTCATATCCGGCCTCAGTTGGGTGCAATGCAGCGTTGAAGTCCGTTGAAGCGTTATCTTGACCAAGAGTGGTAAGACGACGAACCATAATTAGGTCATCAAGGCTGGTTCCTGCAACAGAGCAAGAGATTGCTGTAAGCATACGCTTGTTAAGAAGCTGTCCACTTTCCTCAATGTCGGAAAGCTTGACGCGAGCAAAAATTGCCTCGTGTCCATCGCCAAGACCTAGAACGTCTGGGTCGAAACGAAGTGCCTTCTTCTGAGCGTCGGTTGGGCTAGCAAGATCAATAACAGCAGACGCGGAAGCAGCAGTATCCCCGATAGCGTGTGCCTTGATCTCAGTGACACCACCAAGTAGGGTTGAACCAGTAGGTGCAGAGAACCCAGTTGAAAGGTTGTAGAACCCAACGTCTAGGCCGGGGTTACCATCAGCGGCTGCGCCAATTGCACGAGTACCTTCGTACCCAAGATCAACACCACCAGTGATCTGGAAGCCAACCTTGCCACCACCGTACACTGACTCGCCGGTAGCGCCCTGTCCACGGACACCTGAACCAACACCCTCTGTACTATGTGTGAAGTCAAGGAAGAAAATGAGACCTGATGGAAGGCTCATTGGTTGCACTGAGACAACATCGTTAGCCAAGAGGCCACCGAAAACTCGACGGACAAGTGGGAATGCGACGGAAGCAAAGCCCTCGACGTTTCCTCCTGCCATTGAGGATGCTTCTTTGAGAAGCTGTGCCGCTTGGTTTTCAAGCAAGCGTGCCATGCCTTGACGCTCATTATCGGCGTCGAGGCCTTCAAGAAGACCAGTCTTTTCCCACTTGGAGAGAAGAGCATCTGCCTCTTGTCGGAGATCGCGAGAAACGATCCCTTCAGTTAATTTATCTAATACTGACATTTTTATCACCTCCTTTTTTAGTATAATTTTAGATATAATCTATCAGTTTCTAGAAATTCCAGCCAAGCGTTGGAAGCGTTCTTTCACAATCGTATCACGTTGTGAAGATTTGTTTCTTCTACTAGGCACGGAAATAGAAGGTCTCTTGATAGCTTCGCGTAGTGATTCTGGCTTCTTCTTGGAAGAGCCCACTGCGCTTTGAAGGGTTTCAAAAATTACCTTCGCTTCTTCAACTGAATCAGAATTCTGAATAGATTCGACAATTTTAGTTTTTTGCCGCTCATTCAGGGAGGGACTATTCAATGTCCGATTCATGTAAAGTAGTTTTGCATTTGAAAGATTGACTTCTTCAAGTTTCTCTTTCATAGTCTCAAGTGTTTGCTTGAGAAGTTGGTTTTCATTAGCTACAGCCTTGCTTGACTCTGCGAGTTCTTCGAGTGCTGCCTTGAGCTTTTCATTTTGCTCTTTGGCCTCGGTGGAAGCAGCCCGTGCTAATCTAATTTCTTTGGCGTGGTCAACATCTGATCGTGGGCGTCCTGCCCAGCCAGTTAGTTCATCTCCAGCAAGATCAACGATAACTTCCTCAACCAATTTATCTAGGTCGATACCTTCTGGGAGTGCAGTCTCGTCTTCTGTAATTTCTTCTGGTCCTTTTAATTCTCCAATCTCCTCAACGTCAACCTCTTCTGCAACTTCATCAGGTCGTTTATCGTTAGGGAGAGACTTGTCTATTTCTGCCATATATGTTCTC
>UEXM01002252.1_pt1 | contig 14130 bp, 1 predicted proteins | sample 1796661 | NCBI WGS metagenome assembly UEXM01 (sample SAMEA4772469, study PRJEB27181) | metagenome | reverse complement strand
ATCTGAATCAGTCCACCCATTTCTTTCAAACATATTTATATCAGCAAAGTCTTGTAAGTTAGGTATATTATCTAAGATGCGCAAGGTGTATTTATATAAACTTGCTACATCTTCATATGGTAAATATGATGTAAATGATATAGGACTATTTGCTAAACCTGATTGTAGAACTGAAAGCTTAACAATATCATCATAAAGATTACTTTGACCCATACTTTGTAAAAACTTTTTTAGTGATCTAAAAGAAAATATAACAGAGTTTACATCATATGCTTTTGTACCAAGACTATTAAGTTTTAAATTGTTAGGAAGATTACCTGCTGATCTTGCTGGCATTGCTTGTAAATTATTTACAACTAAATTATTACGCATTGTATAATATGGAGAACCTTTTTTAGCTGTCTTTATTTTATTTACTAACTCTAAAGCTTGCGCTGAAGTACCAGTTGTATCAAGTAATACTTTTTGAAGTTGTGTATTTAAACCTCTTGTTTGCACTCCCCAATCTATTAAGCTATTTACAGCTTTTCTAGCAATCTTTATAAATTGTTTATCAGATTTATTAATATGTGGAAGTAATATAGTTTCTAAAACTCTTCTTACATTACCTCTATCTGATAGTAAAAAACTTGCTACTGCATCTCTTGTATTCCCTCTGCCTGTAGGAGAATAATTCTCTGTTATACCAAGTCTACTTGCTAAGTTTCCTAACCACGTATCATTTAATCTAGACTCAGCACCAGCTATTAATGAATCCTGTGCTTCTTTATATTGTATTTGTTTTTTAAATACTAAGAAGTGATCATTAAGTACTGCTGTGTCAAAGTTTGTTCCGTTTGTAAATTTATAATACTGCCCAGACATTCTAGCATATTTCAAAAACTCTTTTAAGTATTGAGGTTGATTACTTTTTATTTTACTTGCTGAAGACATGGTCTTCTCTAACACCTCTGCACTTGGAATAACAAAATCTATATTTGTTCCAGTTCTAACCAACCCTCCATATTGATCTATAGTTTCTTGATAAATATCAGGATTAAATAACCAAGTCTTTCCTTCATTCTCAAGAGCACTTAAATAAGTACGTATACTTGGTTGGTTTACAAAAAATATTATTTGATCAATTGGTACACCTATTCCGTTTAGAAAAAGAATAGTTGGTGCAAGTTGAGGAGTTGCACCTAGTTCCATAATCCATGGACCTTTAGATATATCTACATGTCCGTCCATCAGTTGACTGTTGATGTTAGATATTAATTGCCCATCAGCATTATATATTCCTGAAAGAGATGCTTTTCCTTCATAAGTATTATAGTTTTTAAATGCAATTTTTCCATCACCTAACCAATCTTGATCCTCTTTAGAGAGTGATGATAATCTATCAGTATCTATAGTAATAATAGATTTTTGATTTAGAGAAAGTCCTGTTTGAGAAATAGCATCTATACCAATTGCTTTTTTACCTGAGACAAATGCTTGTCTTAAAGATAGCATAAACCTATTATCTAACATGTTATCTACTTTTGTATAGTTAAATGCCTGACCTTTAGTTTTACTAACAACACGCTTAGCTAAATCTTTTAAATAGTCTGCAGAGTTTGGTCTAATTAATTTCTCAAAATTCAGAGGATGCGATGCAAGCTTTCTAGAAGAGTCTATAAAACCGTTCTCTAAAGATTGCTTATATAACTTGTTAACTATTGCATCTCTAACACCTATCTCAGACAGCTCATTTATAAATGTCTCTAAAGAATCTTCTTGATCTACTACACCTAGTTGTGCTAATAGGTCTCCATATTTATCATTTGGATTATTTTCTATAGCAGCATCATTATTAATTAAACCTTGAACCTCCCAACTTTTTAATTGACCTAAAGCATCTAATTGTTTTTTCTGAGCAGCATTAAATAGTTTTCCACTATCAAATAAATCAGCAATCTTTCGTTTAGAGTCTGTACCTGTTCCAAAGAAAGGCACTTCTTTAAGTTCGTTATTTATATAAATTACATTTTTTAAATATATAGATAGTTTATCAATATCAAAATCCGATCCCACTTTCTCTACAATTGCTGATGGTACAACTACGTTATCTCCAAACTCCTTTGGTAATATCATACCCACTCTAATTACATCTATTGAGTTTTGTGCTTGTGTAGGTATACGAAAAGCTAATCCTTCTAGTATTGATTTGTTTTCTGTTTTGTTTAAATAGTTTAGAAGATCTTTATCAGACATGTTGCTATTGAACCAACGTCCAACCCCTATCTCCATAACTCTTTTACCATCTTTATCCTCATAGAATTTTAGAATGTCAGAGGTGTGACCGTTTAACTTTTTATTAAACTTAGCTCTTGTTTTTTCAAATAAAGTTGATGGTATTTGAGTCTTTTGTCCACCAGATATTTTAGACCTAACTAGTTCTTTATTAATTATAGAGTATAGAATGTTTCTAACTTGTTGATATGCAGGCGTTATCTCTAAAGCAACACCTTTTGTTTCAAACTGTTCTAGCGCTATAGAAATATTGTCATTAACTTCTCGCTTAAATAATTCACTACGAAGAGTCTTTGTAGCTTCTGACATATTTGTAATCTCGTAACCTTGATTAGTTTCAGATATTCCTAAACGTCTGAGAACTCTTTGGTATGCATCTTCTGTTAAAGCTTCTAGTATCTCAGTATTTTTTATTGCTTCTGAATATATGTCTGATTGGTCTTTCTTCTCAAGAAGACTTAACTTCTCCCATTGTTTTTCTCTAGAAAGCTCTCCTTCACCTATAAATTGTTTAAAGTCAATAGGTACACCATTATCAAACATGTCTAGTGTTATAAGCTTAGTGGTTTGAGAACCTCTTGTAACTAGACTAACTTCCTTAGAAGGAATCTCAGATTGTATACCCATTATAGAATATGGTACTAATATCTTATTTGTGTACTCATCAGTATTAAACGAACCGTCATCATTATATGTAGAATGTAATGACTCAGCTCCTACTTTTCTAGCAGACTTAAATGCTATATAATCAATGCCTTCTTTTTGCATTTTGTTATATAACTTTACACCATTGTCAGCATTTAATTCTTTCATCACTCTATATGAAAGAGGATATAATGAATTCTTATCAAGAACAACATTATTATAGCTTGAATTATTTCCAGACTTGTCTAGTTTAGATCCTGATACAATAGGTTTCTGATCAGGGTATGCAGACTTAACTGATGGATTACCTTCTGTTAATAATGCTGATTCTTCTGGACTACGCTTTATGCTTTTATCTCTTTTCTCCCAAGCTATATCATATCTATACTGCTTTTCTTCAGCAGCATTCCAGTTATCAGCATTTATTCTCAGAGCTCTATATGCTGGAAAAGATATTATACTTGCACCATCTGTTTCTTCATAAGGTTTATATCCAGGAAGATCTACTGCACCTATTACATCATTGTGAGTAGCTGTTACAAAATGATCTTTTGTAAAACTGTAATAACCTATATCATTAGTGCTCTCATAACCTTTGTTCCAAAGTTTATTTTGTTGAGCTTGAAACATAGGAGAGTTGTTTACAAGAGTTTGACGTGGAGATAAGAAACTTTTTGTACGCTTTAATTCATCTTTATATTGATATGGATCAGAATATAAAAGCTTGTGCATTTCAATATTTGCAATCATATAATTGATACCTAAAGCTGTTAGAGATCTATTGAACTGATCTGCTTTCATGTTTTCTTTTAGTGCTACTTCAGGAATAGTATAAGTAGCTTCAAGCGAACCACCAACTTGAATCATTCCATACCTAGTCATCATTGTTTGATTACGAGAAACCCACTTTTTAATGTATACTGAAATAGCTTTGTTTATATCATTTATATAAATATTGTAAACATCTTCAGGGCTTCCTGTTTCATTTATTATCTTATTGTGTAGGTCTTCTCCTAAGATGCCTTTAAAGAATCTTAAATCTGTAGTCTTTCTTTTTTCAAACTCTGGAGTATCTTTTTCGTATTCTACCTCTGGTATAGGACGATTATCTCTAGATAGATTTATTTCAGATAAAAGGTATGGTTTAAATATATTAGATATTACTCTTGCAACTCCTGTCTTACTTAGTTGACTTTGATCTACAGGATTACCCATATACAAAGTATGTTCAAGAGATGCATCTCCTGGAACTAGATTCATAAACTCACCAGCAAGGTTAAAGTTTAACTCTTGTATATATCTTTCTCTAGCTGTAAGTCTTGATGAAGACTTGTTTGATTTTTTACCATCATATACAATACCACCTGCTATACCTGGACGGAAAAGATTTTCTGCTCCTGGTTTTTTAATTCCCTTACTAGTAAACATTCTAGACATAATACTAGATCCCTGTGAGAAGACATCTGTAAGTAAATACTCAAAAGGTGTACCAGCAAGATCTTCTTTCTTTTTAGCATTCTTTAATGCTACATATAAATCATTAGCAGCATTACCTCCAAAAGCTGTTTGAACCCTTTCACCATTTACATTATAATAAGTACTGTCATATTCTGGGTTAGATGCAAGTGTTTGTAAGAATGCAAGTTCTTTTAATCTTCGATTAATATCTAATGAATCTTTTGAAAAAGTTGTAACAGATTTTATACCAGCTAAACTATCTCTAACTTTACTTACTACATCTTTTATTTTTTCTTTCTTACCAATTCTGTACAGTTTTCTAATCTCAACTTCAGAGAAACTAATACCTAACCTCTTAAGAAAATTAGACATAGCTATAGGTGTGTTTAGTGGAGCGTTAGTTATTGCTGTTTTTTTAGGAGTATACTTTCCAGTAACTTTATTGTAATTAAATAATCCTTTATCAGATTTTGATAATGTAGATATATCATTTATGTAGTTTCTTGTTAATTGATCTGCAGCTGAAGAGTATGCAGCAGGACCTACAGTAACCCCATCTTTATAAATATATGTATTTAATGCTTCTGGAGTCATTTTATGAAACGTTCTCCACATTGCTGTAACAAGTCTTGACTGATCTAATGATAAGTTATTAAAACTAACACCTTCAGTACCAACACTATCACCAGTTATACGAGCATATAAAGGTGCATAAGTTGGATACTCTTGAGCTAACTCTTTTAACTTAAGCATTGCATCATCTACATTAGGTGAGCCATGCAACTTAGTCATTAAGGTTACATATGTTTTACCTATAGGTTGTAGCACACTACCATTTATAGTACTTATTTCAGGCTTACCTTGATTGTTTTTTATTTGCAATGTAGCTAATAGTAATTTTAATGTAGAAGAGGCTGCTTTAAGACTATCTATTTTTGATGCATCAAACTTATTACTCTCTCGTATTCTATCATTATCTTCTAATTGTTCTTGTGCAGATTGATCAAATGAGACATTAAATGACTGTAAGTATTGTTTGTGCTTATCTATTAGCAGTGGCCAAGTTTCTACTATATTATTTTTTAGCTTTTTGTTTTGAAATATTGAGATGTTAAGTCTAGACATCTCTTCATTAGTTAATACATCTCTTGTTTTTGCACCCCACTGAAATTGTTTTTCACCTTTGGCTTTTGCAGATTTAGACAGGTTCATATATTTAGTAGCTACATTTCCTTTTTGTTGAGCTACACGTAGAACATTTTTTAGAATCTTATTATATGTTTCAGTTTCATTACCTTTTAATAAAGTAAGATTAAATAAATCTGTATCATTCTTAAGAGCATCCGTAACAAGTTGATAAGTCATCTCTTGTAATGTATCATACATTTGTTGATCATCTAAAGCAACAAGTCTATATTCAGGTTCAGTAACAAATGGATCTCTATAGTCTATTGGAGAGCTAATCTCATCTTGAAAGTTAACAGCAAATGCAAAGTTTGAATCAAATTGTGAAGGTAAAAAAGTTACTCCTTCATAAGAAAAATCTAGCACAAGATTATTTGCAAAGCCACCTGTATTTATTTTATCAAATAACTCTTTAGTAAATGTATCTGAACTAGGACTCATGAACCACTTCTCAATTAAGTCTTTAAGCTTTTTAAACATACGTGCAAATAGACCCTTAGGTTTTATATCCTCTTGAATATAATCTCTAAACTCTTCAGCCAATTGCTCTTTTATTTGTTGACCAGTAGCTTCAGAAAATTTAACTGTTTCTCCTGTTGGTCTGTCTACAAATGTACCCTTACGTGAGTTAAATTCTTTTCTTAATTTAGTCTTGTCTTCAGTAGAAAGCATTCCATTAAACACAGCCTCAAATGCTTCATGATAAGTTGTACCAACCTCTGCATTCTCATATACATAAATAGCTCTATCCTTATACATTCCCCAAGCTTTTCTACCTCCGCCAGCTTCTATAATATTTTTAACTATATTAAGTGGAACCTGTGGCAAGTTTTTATTCATCCAAGATTTTACCTCATTCCAGTTTTCTGTTTTGGCTAGTTCTAATTCTCCCTCAATAACTTCACGAAAGTGTTCATCATTCATATCAGCTATTGCATCATCAATATCATCTTGAAAGTTTAAACCTCCCCCTGAAGGAGTGTCATCAGTTATAACAACCTCACTAGCTTGTTGTGTTGAGTCTTGTTGATCTATTGCTAAATCTACAACAGCCTGACCAACAGGAGAAGTAACTCCTCCCTCTAAAACTTTTCCTGTTTTTAAATTTGTTATTGTTCCACTACCAACATTAAAATCAACTGAATATTTAGTGCCCTTGTAAGTTACAACTTCAACCTCACTAGTTTGTTGTGTTGGTTGTGCAGGAGCTTTAGGTGCAGGTGCAGGTGCATCATCAAACAATGACCCAAGAGCTTGACCAGCCTCTACCTCAGAATCACCAACAACTATACTACTTTCAAATGCTACTTTAGCTTTTCTTTTTGGTAATACTTTTTCAATTGACTTAAAGATTGTTCTCTTTAGTTGCTCTCCTATAAAGCTTTTTAATTCTTCTTCAGTAACATCTTTAGGAGCTTTTTCATTACCTTTAATTTTTTCAACTACTGCCTCAAGGTCTCCTCCTTGTAATACTGCTACTTGATCCCAAGAAGGTTCTGTAGCTTTTTTATCAAATCTAAAATTTAATGTAGCTCCTCCTGGTGACGTATAAACATCAGTAGTTTCCCCATCTAATACATAACCTCCTGTGTCTGCAACTGGTGCTTTGATCTTACCATCTTTTATTATGAGCTCCTTAGGTGCTTGACTAGAAGGGTTTGGTATAGTATAATTATCTTGACCTGTCTTACTAAAAAAGTATATATTATTCCTATTAACTTCACCTTCTACTTTAGGTTTCATCATAGTGTGTAAGGGTAAATCAGAGTTTGGTCTTTTTGAACCGTCAGGATTAGTGTTAGATAGTAGATATGTTTGGTAGTTATCCCACGTAACACTTTGTATCTCACCGTTTTCTATTCCTGTTATTTGTTGGAATTCAGCATCAATGTTATCTAGTATTTTATCATAAGCATTGATATTGTTATATGTGTTTTGTAGAAGAGTTATGATTACATCTTTACTCATCTCTAACTCGGTTGGAGAAAAGTCAAATTTAGCATCAGGGCTTCTACCTATTGTTAGTTGTAGTTTAGCAAACTGTAAACTTCCTCCAGCTTCAGGAGTAGTTCTTTCAAAGAATACACTATTTCTTCCTGGCTCTTTTCTTTCCCCAGCGTTATCTATTGGTATTCCCCAATAAGTTACACGTCTAAGAAAGTTTAGTATGTCAATTGAAGCATCACTTTCTAGACCTTGTCCCTTTTCTATATTTTTAGATAGTTCAAGAATAGATTGATATATAACTGTAGCTTCTTCTTCTGTGTGTTTTCTATTTTTAAGTGGTACGTATGCATTCTTAAGTCTTAAAAAAGCACGTCCTACAGGTGAATCATATGAAGTTGTACCTTCTGATAAAGATCCTTTAGAAGTAGGTATTTTTATTAATATCTCTGACTCTAGTTCATCTTCTGTAACTAAACCTGCATCTTGTACAGATGTAATAGTAGTATAAATTCTATCACCTGCATCATTCTTTTCATACTCAGGTGTTCCAAAAGATGCTTCAATAATTTGAGGTATACCTAGTGCATCTTGAGCTAGTACACTTTCTCTAAATTCTTTATACTGCTGTTTAATTGAATCTACTACTTCATCAGGAGTGTTTTCTCTAAACATGCTACCCTTAGTATTAGTAAGACCTGCTTCAGGCATAGCTTGGTATATAGCATTGTCTAAGTTATCCTCATCTTCAGCAATAGGTTGGCCGTTAACATTAACTAGATCACCATTCTCATTAACCATAACCATCACAATCATAGTCTCCTTAAACTTTTCTTTTTGTTCTTCAGATAGAGGCGTCTTACCACCTGATAACATTTTATCAATAACACCAGGTAACAGTTGATCTTCAATAGCACTTGTTAAATAAATACCACGTATCTCATCTCTGTTTTCAAAAGAGTTTAAGTTTGCTCCAAAAGCGTTAGATCTAATTTGATAGTCTTCACCCTCATCATCATTTGGTATAGTTGCAACAGGAAGTATTTCTGTACTCTTTTTAGAATCAGGATTGTAAGCACCCTCATACTCATTAAGAGCTGGAGCTTTAATACCTGTAGCAAATATTCTATCTAGTAATCTTTGATCATTTGCTAATTTTTCTTGTGCAGCTTTTTTAGCATTATACTCATTCATAATAGATTGAAATCTATCTAGTATAATCTTTCTAGCTCTGTACTCATTTCTTAATTCGTTTATATCAGTAGTTAACTTAGCTACTTCATCTTGAGTTTTAACTATGTCAGACTCATTAAGATTTACATCTTTAGATATATCATTAGTAAGCTTAAAGTTAACAATCTCTTCTTTAAGAGCAGGCCAAGTTACGTCTAAGTTTTCACCAGCAGCAACATCATCTAGTAATTTATCTAATGCTTGCGCATAGTCATCACCTACTATATAAGTACTTTTAATTGCTTTTCTAAATAAACTTGCTGCCTTTTTAGTAACCTGTCTTAATGTGGTTCCCATTTTCTTAGCAGCCTTAATTATCTTAGCTAGGTTTTTACTATTATCAGCTAATAACTTTACCTGATCTTTTAACTCTTGTAAGAACTCACCGCTATCTTCAGGAGCATCAGATATCTCATTAGCATATTGTTCAAAGTAAGAAATATCACTTAACACTTCATCTCTTTCTACTTCAGCTAACTTAAGGGTCTTGTTAAGATCCTTTCTCATTTGAGTTAACTTATTTATAGTTCTTGTAAAAGATTTAGTAGCCTTAGAAAAGTTAAGTTTAATCTTTGGACCAGTAGGACCAGCCTTCTTCATTTTTCTAATATTAGCTAAGTCTTCCTTCACCTTAGCTAAATCAGATGCAGCTTTTTCTATTTGTTTATTTAATTCAACAATATTTTCTTTTCCCTCTTCACCTAGTTGTGAAAGTACTTCAAGTCTAGCTTCTCTATTTTGCTTTAGTCTTTTTCTTTGCTTTTGTATTTCTGCAGCACTAGTATATTTTTTAAAAGAATCTTTCTGATTTTTACTTTGAACACTACCAACAGCTTTTAATCTAGGTTGGTTAAAACCTTTTTGAGGAACAAGAAATGAATTGTCTATTTGCTTTCTTTTAATCTTTCCTCCATTTGTTTTATATACAAAGTAGATCTTACCTGTATCATTATTAACAGCTTCATACTCAATCCTTCCATCAACATATCCTCCAAAATTCTTTCCACGATTAAGTCTAAAGATTTCGTTTCTGTGATTATAGAACCAATTAGCAGCAGAATTATTTTTAACACTGCTAACCTTACCAAGTTTAAGTTTGTTAAATGTTCCTCTTTTTAAATCTCTCTCTTCTCCTGTCTTAGTGTTTACTATTTTTAATGTACCATCCTCATTATATCCCTTAACTATAAGTGTACCTATTTTAAATAACTCATCTAGACCATCTTCATTATAGTCTACACTGTTTCCAACAAAGTATTCTGTTTCTACTGCAACATCCTTTATACCTTTTTCTGTTTGAACCTTAATAGTTTCTACTTCTTCTTCTTCTACTTGATCTTTAACAATTACAGGTTCTGATGTATACTTACTAGGGTTTTCTTTTATATCATCATATGTTTTTATGAAGTTTTGTCTCTGTGAGGCTGCATCAGCAATATCATCTAGGTATGATCCAAGTTGATCTTTTTTTGAACCTATCATATCTGATTCTTTAAGCTGTACAACTGCTTCATTGTAAGCTTTAAAGTCTCCATCTATTACACTTTGAAGAACAGCTTGAGTGTTTATTCCTGCAGCAGATAGTTTTCCTCCTAAGTTTAATATTCTTTGATCAAAGTCTTCTGTCTTAAGTGCAGTGTACATCATCTGGTTCATTACAGATGGTGGATACTCTAGTATTGGATTTCCTTTCTCATCTTCTATTACATCACCAAGATCATTTGTTTTAAACTTTGCACCAAATCTAAGATTTAAAGACTGGTATAAAGATTGTGCACTATCAGCAACTTCACTAAACCTATTTATTCTTGCTAAATATGATTCTCTTGTGTCTGTTGTAAGAGCCTTACCTTCTTTTACTAGTTGATCAAAGCCAGCATCTGTACCAGCAAGAGTTCTATATTCTTCTATCTCTGATTTAATTAAATCAAATCTACCATACTTAATTCTAGGAGTTAAATAGTTTATTATATAGTCAGACTCTAGGTTTTTGCTTTCAAATATTTCTCCATTTTTAAGAGCTCTTTCTCTTTCCTGTTGGATTACAGTTCCTCTATTAACAGCTTCTCCAGTCTCTTTAGTAAAGTTACTTAGATCAAACTGCATAGCGTTTATAGCATCACCTAGATTAGTTTTATTAAAAGCAGTTACAAAGTCATCTGTGTTTTGTCTTATTCTTTGCTTTTGTGTCTTTGGTCCCCCTAATAAAGATCTAACACTTGGCGCAATATTCATCATTATAGATCCTGAGAGTCCACCAATCAAAGCATTCTTCGCACCTTCATCACTAACCATACTATCAAGACCTGCCTTAATAGATGACATCCAGTTTGTAGCTTCTCCATTATATGCTTTTTGATAGTAATCTTTTGTAGCTTCTCCTATTCCATACTGAGAGGATTCTTCAAGTGCTTCAGAGTAAGAAAATAAATAAGGTTTTCTAATAGCGTTAACAACCCTTCCTAATTTGCTAACTTTTGTTTTTGACATTACACCAGCTGCATCTAAGGATACATCTCCTATCTCTCTACCAAGACCATTAAGTAATGTTTTTTCACTATTATAAGAGCTTTGGAATATTTTAGGAAGCTGTATATAGTTTGTAGCTGTTAACAGTGCCATGTTAGCTACCATTGCTCTGTTAGCTGCAGCATCAGTTGCTCTGTTTATATCATCAAGAGCTTCTGCTGTAGGAACAATACCAAAATCTAGTTTGTATTGAGAAATAAGACCTTCTCTAAATTCATTTGCATTATGTAAAGCTTCAAACCCTGCCTCACCTGTTGTAGATAATCCTGCTACTAATACTCTTTGACCTTTATTAAGTGTATTATATCCGTTTGCTGTTTTTAAGAATGTATCAGATAAACTTTTTAATTCTCCATATATACCAGCAGCACCTTTACCTCCTGCTAGACCAGCTTCTGTTGCAGCAATTGTTTCAGCTGCCTTACCTGTAGAGAATAATTTAGATGCAAGCGGAATACCTTTTAAGGCACTAGTGTAAACACCAGCACTTAAATATGTACCAGCTGCAAATCCCATATTCTTTACAACACCATCCCATAAAAAGTTTCCCTTAGCCCAATAGGTTGGAGAATACCATTCAGCATCTCTTTCAGCAGCTGTATAGTAATTAGGTAGTGAATCTTCTAATCCTTTATTAAACTCATCTAACGCATTGTTAAAATCATTATCATAAAAAGAAGCAAACCTTCCGTCTACACTAGCTTGTATAACACCATTAACTAGTCCTACAGTATTTTGTAGAAATGTAGTTCCTGTAAGAGCTAAACCTTTTCCAACACCATTAACCATTTTAGATGCCCAACCTTGTCCTTGTGCAGCAGCATCCTCATTGTCCCATCCTGGATCAGCATTAAAGTAATCATATCTATCTGATCCAATGTATTGATCAGCAGTTCTCATTTTAGGACCCCTTCCTTTACTAGAAGGAGTATCTGCTAACTCTTTTATAAAAGTAGAAAGTGCACCTGGTTGACCTTCCCCAGAATCCCCATACGACTTAGCTACAACACTGCCAGCATTAGGTGAAGGTAAACCAGTAGATTGTCTATACCCACCATAACGTTGTTCCATAAAACCTTCATCTAACATGGCTTTTGGATTTGTAGGTTTAGGTATACTTGTTCCTACTTGAGCTTTTTCTAACTTATCTTTTCCCATTAGTTTGGTATTTTTACTTCAGGAGTCATTTGATTAATGTCGTCTTGTGTAATGTTTCTCCCATTTAACATTTCAAAAATACTAGCATCATTTAGTTTTTGTAAGAATGTTGTTACTTGTTCTTTAGTAACAGGATTTGGAAATGGCATATTTATATATTCTTCAGTAGAATTTACTAAAACATTTGGATCTGTTTGACTAGGAATTTTTTTATTATTTCTAAAAGCTAACTGGAAATAATATTTAGCATCATCACTCTTAGGATCATCATTAGTTGTTATATTAGCTGCTACTTCATAAAGGTTAACGTTTGGAAAATCAAAATTATTAAAGTAACCGTTCTCAAAATTAGTAGTCGTAGGACTTTCTGAAACAATTTTACCAAACATATTTTCAGAATATTCTGGAGCTGCAGTTGTCCATGTTTCTCTTTCACCAACAGTAGGACCAGTAGATAATAATCTTGGAAGAATGTTTTGATTAAAGTATGCAGCCTCAGGGGTTGCTTCAGTTTCAATATTAAACATTCCTCTAACCTGATCATATTGTTCATCAGTTAACGGTATTAATACATTATTCATCTTGTCTGCACTACCTCCACTAACTCTAAGTTCTCTACTATCTGTAAGAATAGTTGCAGATGTTATACCTTTTTCTATTTTTAATAAATTGGTTGCATCCTCTGCATCTAATCCTTGATAACCACCTTTCTCATTTATAGCAGTTACAACAGTTGCTACAATTCCTTGCATTTTATTTTTAGCAACCTTATCAGATATATCAATACCTACACTTGTTCCTTGAGGTGTAGGTAGGGTTTGTAGATATAATTCTTTTTCTAACTCATCTCGTCTATCATTTATATCTTCAACAGTACCCCTAATTTGGTTAGTCATATCAGCAGCAGCCATTGCGTTCTCATTACCTCTGTTACTTCTATATACATTTGTATACAATGCAAACTCTTGAGGACTTAATTCTGCTTGTGCTCGCTCATCATCAAATACTGTTGTTTTATACCCCATTGGAATTCCTACAGAATTAGTCCCTGTAGAAGTTTCTTTAATAGATGAATACTTATCAAACTTTTCTAACAGTACAGCAGTTTCTGCAGCGCTAAACCCTTCCCATGTTCTACCTACATATTCTTCAGGAATTATACTATCTATATCTATAGGAATTTGACGTTCAACTTCTTGAGCAATTGTATTTTCTCTAAACAGTGAAGTGTCTGCATCTCTTTGAACATCTAAATAATCTTTCATTGCATCCATATCAATAGGTTGCACATTTGCATAATTAGATCTTTCAGAAACACTCATCATTCTATCAAACTGAGTAAGTCCTTCTTCCTCATTTAATGTATCAATCCTTGAATCATAACTACCGTCCCCATCTACATCAATATATTTTATAGTGTCATCCCATCCAAGTCTCTTAGCTAATTTCTCTCTTTCTATATTAGCTTTTGTTATCTTAACATCTGTTTCTACTTTTGAGTTTTCAAACATCTCATCAGTATCTTTAGGATCTGCAGGTATAGTAAATGTATTATTTAAATTACCTTCAAGCAACTCTAGCTCTTTTTTCTTATCTTTATTTACTTGTCTATTTTGTCTTTTTTGTTCTCTATATTTATCATCAGCTATTGCAAGCTGATCCTTTTTCATTTGTACAGAGAATTAAGGACTTTCTTTACTAGTA
>UEXM01002250.1_pt1 | contig 14131 bp, 36 predicted proteins | sample 1796661 | NCBI WGS metagenome assembly UEXM01 (sample SAMEA4772469, study PRJEB27181) | metagenome | reverse complement strand
TCTGACTCCTGAAAATCAAAGATACATATATGAAAAAACATACAAGTGTTCTGTAAAAGAGATTCAACAAATGAAAACCAAACAGCCAGAGTTTAATCTTAAACAAATGGCTCATGAGGAAATATCATAATGAGTGACAAAAAGAAACCTGAGTTTAAAGTATCTTGGCCTGAGGGAACTCAACTTAGAATAGATAAAGAACATCTATTTGAAATGAGGAAAGCTCTTGAAACACAATTCAAGTATATCATATATAAACAACCAGGCTTCAATAAGTTTCATTCAATGGGAAAGACTAATTTCTTTCAACATTTTAGGACTCCCGATGGAATTGATTTTGGTGTATGTAATCTGTATTGGGATAAAGATGCAGATGACCAAATAGATTATGCTGACGAAGATGGAAACATCATCTCCAAACAAGTTGGTGGATGGTGTGTAAGGTGGTTTACAAAGGCAGAATTTGATACAATGGGTCATGAAAGTGTTACAGACCATGATCCTAAAGAAGATGAATTTGCCGAATCACTCAGAAAGGTGGCTCTTACCAATTTAGAAAAGTTTCAAAAGGAACATGAAAAACAAAATGAATTGGAAGATTGGATGTCGGAAGAGACGCCTAAATATCTTAACTAGGAGATTATTTGATAGTAGCTAAAATCGGTGAAGACTATATATTATATGAAATACAATGTGATTATTGTGATAAAGAATATAGTATAAAGTCAACCGATCCTAAACCCAGAGAAGTTGTCGAATGTTGTTCTTTTTGTGGTAATCTCATTGAGGAACCTGCAGAAAGGATACAAGATGATGAAAGTGGCTGGGATTGATTATTCACTAACTTCACCCGCAATATGTGTTTGGAAACAAGATGCTGATAGACTATTTGATTTTGATAGCTGTGATTTATATTATTTGGAAACTGCACAACGACTCAAACGGGCCAACATTGGGGTTTTAAATCTACACCCAAAACCATATCCAGAGTGGGAAACTGAGGAACAGCGACATGACCAATTATCGGATTGGGCAATGAGTTGCATTCAAGGATGTGAGATTTATATTGAGGGATATGCTTTTGCAACCTCTGGTAAATCTCATGTACGATCAGTAGCAGAAAATTCTGGACTCTTAAAATACAAAATGTATAAAGCGAAATTACCATTCACTTCTATACCACCTACAGTAATCAAGAAATATGCAACTGGTAAAGGTAATTCTAATAAAGAAGCTATGTATCACGCTTTCAATACAGAATTACTCTCACCATTAGACCTTCAAGCAGAATTAAAACCAAAATCAACTAAAATAACAAGTCCAGTGACCGATATTGTAGATGCCTACTATATCGCTAAATGGGGATGGAAAGACTTGCTCGAAAGGAATATACATGAAGAGCATTTCAGAACTAATTGACAAACATGAAGAAATCTATGGAGATCTTACTCAATCGGTAACATATTTAAGTCAAAACATGCCATTACCAACTATGGCCGATGTGAGAATGACACAAGATGAAAAGAGAAAAAAACAGAAGAGAGATTGGTATCATGAGAATAAAGAGAAAGTTCTGGAACAACAAAAGAATTACAAAAAGAAAAAACAACAAAAAGAATGGTATGATAATAATAGGGTGCAACAGATAGACAAGGCAAAGAAGTGGAATAAAGCCAATAAAGGTGCTAGAAAATTAATAACTGAAAGATACAAACAGAAAGGTCAGGAATGCCAATGGACATCGACAAACCGCAAATGAAAGAGCGGATAATGAATTACCTTGATTACATGGATGACAAGGATATGCAAGAGATTGCAGCCCAACTGTATAGTATATCTAAGAGAAGAGAAGAAGTGAAAAGAAGGAAGGAAAATGTCTGAAGAAAATAAATATGAGAAACTACCAAAAACCCTATTACCTCAAGTCAAGTCTCAATGTGAAGAGAGAATTAAAGCACTAGAGAAAGTCGTAGAAACACAGACACAAGCTTTAGAAACAGCATTAAAGGGTGTGAGAGAACAACTTGAAGAAGCTAAATCAGATTTGGCATTTGTAGAGTCGAGAATGGGATGAATTATTCTTGGAGTAGACTATTCTGGGGTACTTTCATAATTATAAACTTATCAATGATGGGTATTCATCCCCTAGCAGCCGCACTTGTGATAGGTATTCTTTATGGACTTACAGACCTTGCAGAAGAAAGGAGAAACCAATGAATATTTGGGTAGAATATTGGGAATTTAAAGATACTAGAAATAATAATCATGCTCAGATGAAAGAACAAGCTCATTGGGTAGAACCTAATCCAGAAGATATAAGAAGAAGATTTTTTGAAGATAGAGCAGCTGCTTCTAAATTTGCCCAAAGTATGCAAGAAGACGGCCACAGGACTAGAATCAAAACTGATGGAATATGAAGAGTATCAGAGAGAAGAGAGAACGTGAATTGAAGCGAATTGTTAAAGATTTGTTCAGGATGAAACGTAATCAAGAAAATAACAGACAAATGATTGTGTTCGATTATCTTCACATGAAAGTCAAACAGATGCAAAAGAATGGACTACTCTACGAAATAGAGTTACCAGAAAAGGATTAATGAGATGGGTATTACTGCTCGTTTTATTATTTGGTTGTGACACATACGAAAAAGAACAAAATATAAGTCTTGACTATTCTCACCCTACAAGGTATAGTGATAGAGAGGTGGCAGTCAGACACAACATCAAAGTCGAACCTAATGTTGCAGATACAGACTTAGATTCCAATATGACAGCTCGGATCACTGTACCTATTGATGTACAGATGACAGTAGACTACAAAAGTTATACTACAACTTACCCAGACATATACTATGAACATGGATCTTCTAACCCTTTTAGAATTACAACTAATAGCCCAGATTCCATCACTATTTCTATTTCTACTTCTATCAACGCTAATTATCCTATCGAAGAGACTGAAACGATTGATAATGAGACAATTATAGTAGATAATGTAACATACACTGACAATGCCACATGGAGTGATAACTTTACAAAAAATGTGGCACCAACTCAGACACAAAAATCAAAATGGCAAGAGTTCTGGGATAACCTTTCAATTAGTGATAACTGGTCATATATTTCAGTAGGTAACATTGACAATGTAACTCATTTTTGTGATAATAGTTCTACAGTATCGAGAATAATTACACAAGTCCAAAGTGACAACATATCAAACTGGAATGCTAGTTGTAATCAAATGAATTGGATTACTGGTGGTTGTGGTTCTGGACTTAGTATAGAATTGAGTGTAAAACAATCAGCAACAAATGACTGTCAGTGTAAACGTACTAATGACAATATTACTACCACAATTAGACCCGCAATTCAAAATTCTAATTGGGGTGGAGTTGGAGTAACTTGTGGTGCCTCTTCACAATCACTAGAAGTGATATTGAAGAGATGACATGGAAACTATATATGAGAGGAAGAAACTTGCACATGAGGTCTTGATAGAATTTTATGCATACAATGATTTACGAAGAATTGTTAGATCAGAATGGGAAGAAGAAGATGAGAAGTTCAAGAACCAATGTGATAAATTATATGCAGAGTATGAAAAAACGGCGGCAAGTGAGAAACATAGGGAAGAGAACTCAAAGTCTGCAAGAATTGCAAAGAAATTAGAGACTATGAAAATGACAGATGAATTAGTTACTAAAATCAAATTAAGAAACGAAAAAAGATAAGGAAGAGATGCCTGCCAAGAATCATACCAAATGGAAACAAGTTCCCGGCCAAATAAAGTCAGGAGAATATGTAGACAGTAGAATATATTCTGATGAGAAGATTTTCAAGAAAGAAATGAACAGTATCTTCAGTAAAGTTTGGGTTCCTGTTTGTCATGAATCTGAGTTACCAGAACCAAATAGATTTAGAACAACCACAATTGCTGGTGTTCCCATATTGGTGATTAGAGATAGTGAGGGAAAAATTCATGCATTGGCAAATTCCTCTGAAAGAAGACCTAGTGGAAAAATAGAACTGGAAGTAGGATTTCAAGATGTTCCAGACTATCTTCATTCTGATGTAAAATTTGGTGGTTTTGTATGGGTTACACTTAATGATAATCCACCAACAATTGAAGAGTGGGTAGATGGTTCTTTTGACTGTATGAAAGAATCACTTAATTCAGAGCCTTTGGATGTATTTCACTACCACAAGGCAATTATCCCATGTAACTTTAAATTATGGCACGATACCAATTCGGAGTTCTATCATGATTATCTTCACTACCACAATAGGATTACAGGCTTCAACGACTCGTACTTTGCCCGAGAAAATAAGTGCTTCAATAACGGCCATGTCAATGTTGGCTCATTTGAAGTTCAGTACGATCAGTACGAGGGTTTTGAGTCGAGAGAGGAATTATCCTTTCCTTTCCTACCAACAAACCATTGGGAAATGATTGATATGTTTCCTGGCATTAACTTCAACCTTAGAGGATCTGCTCTCAGAGTAGATGTTATGACTCCGTTAAGTCCAGATAAGGTTATGATTGAGTTTCGTGGATTAGGACTCAAATCAGATACAGATGAAGAGAGACTAATACGACAACGGCACCATAATTCAATATGGGGGCCATTTGGTAGAAATTTACATGAGGATTTACTTGCAGTGACCACTCAACAAGGGACAATGCATAGTGATGCAGAAAATAGAAGAATCTTGCATGGAAGACATGAGAACAATACAATTCATGATGAAGTCGGTATGAGACACTATTATGATGAATGGGGTAAGTGGGTAGATCTCTGGCCTGGTAACCCTAGTTTAACATACTCAGAGGGACTAGGAATAGAACTACAAAAGGCAGCATGAAACACAATCACATATATTATGACAAAATAGAAAAAGCTATAAGACCTTACTTAGAACATTATGGGGAACCTTGGGAACGTAGAGAACCATTGATTCAGGATGTATTGGATGCTTTGTTTAGAGAACCATACAATATAGTTGACAAGGGAAAATCTTTAAAACAAAGAGAACAACTAGCAAGTTATAACGTAGATCACGGAGTAGACATAATTGGGGATGAAAGAGACTGAAGAAAAGGTGTACCAACATTACATAACAGCAACAGACAAAGCAGTATCAGTTTTAGAGGACTCTTTTAAAGCTGAAGGGTTAGATCCATCAACTACTTATGTAAGGGTTGGAGCAAAGCCTGGGGGATGTTCTGGATGGACATTCCTTATAGAGACTGCAGACAAAAAGGAAGTAAGAGATGTTACTTATTGTTATGGTAATATAAGTTTTATAATTGACAATATACAGTTACATACAGTCATTGGTTCATTAGAAGTAGACTACAATGATAGCAATCTTGTAGAACAAGGATTCGTATTTAAAAGATTAGGTTCAGGGCTGATGTGTGGATGTGGAGAATCATTCACTCCATTAGGTTCAAACAAAACATTAGGGTGGTGATGAAAATATATGTTAAGGTAAATGGGGAAGTAATAGGAAAGGGTAAAGATATGAAATCAGTACTCAAACACGTTTCTAAAATATGCAGAGAAGGCAAGGATGTTAATATCTCTGGTGGTAGAATAGGTACATGGCAGAAATAATAATCAAAAAATGGACAACTGCATCAGTTCAAGTAGTCTATTATATTCCAGATTATTTGAGTTTGGTGAATGAGTTCATTTGGCAAACCAGAGATCAGTTACCAGATTATCCAAGGATTGAGAGATTCTTAGATTATTGGGATAAGAATATAGACGGCCCGATAAAAGAAGTATACATACATGACCATGATGAAGCAAAAATTAGACACGTTGACAGAAGGTTTAAAATTAACTAATGGTAGAAGCACATCCACCAAGTCCATGTAAAAGTATTTGTAAACTGGCAAAAAGAGTTAGTACTGGCGAAGAGTTTTGTCTAGGGTGTGGTAGAACTAAAGCAGAGATTAAGGGGTGGAGACTCTTTACAAAAGAAGAGAAAGAAGTGGTAATTGAAAGGTTAGGTGAAACTTATGGTTATCATTGGGAGCCTAAATGAACATAAACAGAACAATTAATCGTTACTGGAGAGATCACGCAGCATACGTCTATCTGTTCATCTGTCTATGTGATTTCTTTGTTGGGCCACTTTGGTGGAATCTCTTGATGTTTGATGCATGTGAGGAAGTACTCGCTTCAGGTCAAGATTGTAAAACTACCAGATGGGAACCATTAACATTACAAGCAGGTGCCATGTTACACTTATCATTCGGTGCAATACTTGGTGCAACGGCGTGGAGAAAAAAGGATGAGGTGGAAATTCATAATAATAGGGATAACACTACTACTTAACAGTTGTATATCCAGTAACAAATTATTCAATATGGATGGTGAATCGGGAGACAGAACTACGTTACCAGTAGAACTTGATGTCCTCATAGAGATGGCAGAATATTGTGAAAAAATCTATGAAGACGGAAAGGAACTAGGAGACAATGAGTTCGCATATAATGTGGTTCAAGATCGTGGTGTCACTATTATTGTCTTTCGTGGTACTAACAATGGTAGAAATGTGCTCACGGATCTTGACGCCAGACCCTTCAAAGACAGAAAACTCTCAGCAAATATCCATAGAGGATTCAGAGATGCAGCAGAAAAACTGAGATGGGAGATAATATCACAATACGGAATAGAAGAAACAGTAATACTTACAGGCCACTCCCTTGGTGGTGCGATAGCACAGATCATTGGGTTATGGTTCGAGGATGACGCATACGATGTTCAGATCTATACTTTTGGTTCGCCCACAGTTACCCCAGCATCTGTTGGAGGAACCGCTCTACACTTCAGAGTGGTACTACGAGCTGACCCAGTTCCCTTTCTACCCCCGATTCCATATCGCCACTGGGGGATTGGTATCGACGCAGAAACCCTCACATGGAGTGAGAACAACGAAATCGGAGACTTTACAAAAATAGATGGTAGAGATCACTCTATCGGTGAATACATTAAAACCCTAAAGAAACATAAGGTGACTGAATGAAACTTCTCAATGGTAATTCAAATATTAAACTTGCAGAAAATATAGCAAATCATGCAGGTACATCATTATGTAACATGGAAGTTAAAAAGTTTGCAGATAATGAGGTATCGTGTGTAATTCATGAAAATATTAGAGGTGAAGATGTTTTTATAATCCAAAGTACATGCAACCCAGCCAACGACAACCTCATGGAGTTGTTGATTATAATTGATGCATGTAAACGTGCCAGTGCAGGTAGAATCACGGCCGTCATTCCTTATTTTGGTTATGCCAGACAAGATAGAAAACCTTATTCTCGTACTCCCATTACAGCCAAATTGGTCGCAAATATGATTCAAGCTGCAGGTGCAGATAGGGTCTTGACGATGGATTTACATGCTGGTCAAATACAAGGATTCTTTGACATTCCTGTTGATGACCTAAGATCCAGACCTTTATTCACAAAAGACCTTCTCGACAAACCAATGGTAAGAACTGGTAATGCAGTTGTAGTATCCCCTGACGCTGGTGGAGTACCAAGAGCAAGACAAACCGCTAAAGTACTCAACTTAGACATTGCTATAATCGACAAACGTAGAGACAGAGCGAACGAATCTGAGGCTATGAATGTGATTGGTAATGTGAAAGGAAAACAGTGTATAATAGTAGACGATCTAGTAGACACAGGGGGAACACTTATAAAAGCCGCACAGGCATTACTTTCAAATGGGGCCGAAGACGTTCTAGCATATATCACGCACGGTGTCTTAAGCAACGGAGGGGCCGAGAAGATCAGTTCGTCAGTCATTGGTTCTCTGGTGATAACGGACAGCATCCCGATTGATGACAATGGAAAAGCCAAAGTAATTTCAGTTTCTAACTTGTTTGCCGAGGCAATTCGTAGAGTACATCATGACGAATCCATCTCAGTACTTTTCTGATAGAAAAAAGTGAAAAAAATAATCTACGTTGATTTGGATGGAACGATTTCTTATAACCCTGAACTGCCGGGGTTCAAGGATAGACATGCCGATTACAAGAAAGCACAACCATTATATGATAGAATTGCACATATAAATCGTCTATTTGATGAGGGTCATGAAATTCATATCTGGACTGCAAGGGGTACTGTTTCAGGAACAGACTATACAGAACTAACTAAGAAACAAATGGAAGAATGGGGTGTCAAGTACACCTCACTTCAGGTAGGAAATAAACCACATTTTGATATGTACATCTGCGACAAAAGTTTCAACTCAGAGTCATATTTTCATCGTTTAAAAATAGGATTACCATAATGAGTGACTTTAATGTGAAAAAAGAATTACTGTTTCAAGAACAAGATTTTATAGGACATTCTGGTGACCCTTTGACTTGGAAGATTGAGTGTGATGCTTTATTTCCTACTGAATGGAAATGTATTGCTAAAATGATTATGGATTATGAGGAAAGACCATTTCAAGCAGCATTAGGAATACCTAGAGGTGGTGTTGAATTGGGTAGATGGTTAAATGAATACTCAACTCAAAACCCCAAAGACCCTTACTTAATTGTTGATGATGTGCTGACAACTGGTGGGTCAATGGATGAATTTACTAATTCATACTTCAGAAATAGAGAACCTAACTATTTTGGTTGGGTTGTATTTGCAAGAAATAAACCTCAACATTGGGTAAAAGTACTCTTCCAGATGCCGGAAAAAATTTTGACTTAGATACTTGACAACCTAAATATTTTAAGGTATAATGTTAGTAAGAAGAGGTTATCAATGTTTTATTGGTGTTCTGATATGTCTTTTGTATTCTTGTGCAGTGCAGACAGGAATATGTAGGTTAGAAGACCATTACAACTGTATGCCAATAAAGTCTTATACTAATTGGAACCGATGTGTGGGTGATTGTTCTGATGTAAAAATACAATCCAAAACCAAGCCTTATAATAAGGAAGACAAAAAATGGATAAGACCAAGACCATACGCGTATCCGTAGAAAAAGAGTTAGCACAGGAGCACATAGAAAATAGTGAAATTTCAACATCGTATTATACTACGATTTCAGAAAAACAAATTAGAGAAATTATTAGGGACGAACTTAAAAATATAGAATTGGAGAAGATGTACCATGACTAATTTACAAGAGTTAAGAAGTAGAATTGCCGCAGTACCTATGGAAGAGATTGTTATTGCAGTTCTGAAAGATGAGATAGTAAATGCTGAATCTCTACTTCAACCACATGATACTGGTCACCTACATGACTATATTGCAAGACTTAATAATCGACTTGAAGAACTAGACCCATATGCAGGATGAGCCTGATGATACTGAGTATCAAAGACAAATGAGGCAGGAATGGAGAGACTTCAATAAGGATATGGGTGAGGTATCCGTTAAGCAGTTAGTCGTAGAGAATTTATCATATATCGGAATTGGAGTTGTAATAATCTTATTTGCCATATTTGGAGTAACTAAAGAATGAAAGCACTACTGAGATGGTGGTTGATATTTTGTCTGTCAATATTGGCGGGTGGAATTGCCATATACTTTAACTTACATACAGAACTGTATCAATCAGACCAAACTAAGATAAGTTTCTTAATCCTAACAATATTCTTTCTCACTTCAATTTGGATTGGTGTGATCACAAAGTTGCAGGATAGAACAGCTGAACTGGGGTGGTTTATAGCAGAAGCATGTCTGGCATTAGGTATGATAGGAACAGTCACAGGATTTCTACTGATGTTGAACGGAGCCTTTGCAGATATAGATCTTTCAAATCCAACTACAATTCAGACTTCACTTACTAAAATGGCACTTGGAATGAGTACTGCATTATACACAACATTGACAGGACTAATATGTTCACTGGTCCTCAAAATACAACTAGTGAATTTGGAAAATGAATACAGAGAGTTCTGAAAAATTTAAGAGTACACTAGCATTTACAGACTTACTCTTCAATGTTTTAATCGGATTTGCCTTCCTGTTTATCATTGCATTCATACTGATAAATCCAGTAGAGGATACCAAAAAGATAGACTCTAAAGCAGAGTTCATGATCATGATGGAATGGGATGACGATTCGGTGTATGATATAGATCTCTGGATGCAAGACCCATTAAAGAATATTGCAGGGTTTCCAAATAAAGAGGCTGGTTGGTTACATTTAGATAGAGATGATTTGGGGCAGGCCAATGATATAATTACCATGTTTGATGGGGAAACTAAAGTAGTAATGCAGAACAGAGAAATTATGACAATCAGAGGGATACTGGCCGGTGAATACATAGTCAATACACATTTCTACTCTGCCAAGGCATCACCTTACAAAATAAAACCTATAGATGTTCATGTCACAGTAGTTAAAATCAACCCATACAAAGAGGTTCATGCTGGAATGGTTACACTTAAATCGCCAGGAGCTGAACAAACACTAATCAGATTCAAGGTAAATAAAGATGGAGATATAGTATCTAAAAACAAACTCCAAAAGAACCTTGCAGGAATGCACTTAGATAGTAAACACTTACAACATTCAAGCCATTACGAGTCTACACATGGGTTAAATTATCAAGAGGACAAATGATATTCTTTAGTTTTCTCATACTGGCATGGATAGGGTTACTTTCAATACTTCTATGGGATTTGATTCAGAAGGGTCAGAACAAATTGTATATGTTCGTATTAATTCCTGCATCTCTGATTCTTACAATTACTACATATTTTACAGTACAAGGACTTCTGGGATATCCTACTGAAAACTATAAAGAAACCAGATTCAGAGTATTGGCCACTGCAGTACAAGAACCAGATTGGATATATTATTGGGTCATTCATGGTGGAGATCAAGAACCAAGATCATACAGAGTGCCTTATACTGAACCTAGTCATCACAAACAAGAAGGTGTAGAACGTAAACTGCAAGGTGGTGAAATAGTAGAGGGAGAAGTTGTAGGTGAGGAAAAAGAAGATGGGGGTGGATCTCCATTAGGCCAAATGGAATTTTACAAGTTCGATTTTACTAAGAAAGTACCCAAGTGATCCTCAAATTTTTGAGGGGGTTACTTGATTGGGAAAACTGGATGGTTTTCATGTTCAAGATTGGATATATCATAGGATTATTGCCGATAATATTAGGGTTTGTCGGTTCAATATATTTCAGACCATGCGATTGGGGTCTATGTTAAAAAGAATAAAAGAAGGTTGGGAGAACATTTGGCTCCCCAGAATACAAGAAGGAAAAACTAAAGTAGAATTAGAACGAGATAAAAGATATGAGTCTCGTTGGGTGTGGTATCATACAATTTTAGCCATAGAATTATTAATTACTAATGCACTATTATTATGGATAGCCATTAAGATATAGATGAAATTTACTGAAAATGCATCAAAAGAAATCAGAAAAATTATGGAGCGTGACGGACTTGACCCTACTACCATGGCAGTCAGAATGGGAGTCAAAGGGGGTGGATGCTCAGGATTCACCTACACTTTGGACTTTGATGATAGGAGACGCAAGTTTGATTTGTATTTTGTTTCTAATGGGTTATCTATTCTCGTAGATAAAAAGTCTAATCTGTACATAGGGAAAACCACTATAGATTGGAGTTATAATTTAAGTGACAGAGGATTACGATTTGATAATCCAGATGCTAAAGGATCATGTGGTTGTAAAACTAGCTTCATGATAGACATAAAACAGAGTGAAACAACTCCATCTTGGATGTAACAATGAAAGACAAACAAGAGTATGAACAGTATGCTGACTATGCATTAGAACGATACCTCATAGAGAAGGAAGGATACGATGAATATTCTGCAAAAGTTAAGGTCATGCAAGACTATGATGAAGTCAAGAAGTGGTTTGAAGCGACAGAGAAAGTTTCATTATCTACTAGGACTTACTAAAGAACAGATAGAAGAAAACACAACATCACTATTCAAATGGTTAGAAGAAAATGGAAACCACTACCAAGACGGAATTAGAAACTACACGCGACACCTCAGCCGCAAAGTTAAATGATCACGATGCAGGTGTAGCATACAGACTACGCCAAAAAATGAATAACAAGAACTATAAACAATGGGATGACCATTGGACTAAATTTACCCCTGTTGATGATAACTTTCAAAACTTTAAAATAGAGGCTACACAATGGAACGAACCGATGTTGACAATAATGCACAAGTCAATCAGATTAGAGGGGAGGCCGAAACATACCATCCCTTCTGGGCAACCGCCCACAGACAGAAGAAGACGCAATACGAAGGTGACGAAGGATCAGTAGGATTCTGGCTCTACATGAAAGCAATATTTAAGGACGAAGAATGAAAACAGCGACAGTATACACAGGCCCCAGATGTACATGGTGTGATAGAGTAAAGACACTACTCAAGGATAATGATTACGAGGTCATAGAAAAGTCAATCACAGACAAAGGCCTGATAGAAGAGTTTCAGAACAAGTTCAGTCAGACATTACGCACAGTACCACAAGTCGTGATAGACGATGAACTGATAGGTGGTTTTCAAGAAACAGAGGCCAAGATGCAAGGTCTAACTACTATAAACGGCATATGATAATACACCGAATCTCAGAACAGACTTACAGAGATGAAATCAAAAGACTCAGAGGCAAAACAGCCAGAAGAAGAAATAAAACCATTTCAGATAAGTTACACCAAGTTCACAAACCCTGGCACGAAAGAGAACATCAAAGCCCAACTGGCAGATCTCGGCAAGACACTCAATGAGTTCTACCGAATCGCAAACAGAATCAAGAATGGAATCTGACTTAACCTTTGGAGAATATAGGAACCATATAACTTACATGCAAAATGATAATACCGATAGGCGTAGCCATAACCATTTGGTGGACTTACACTCTACTGACAGCTTGGGCCCATTTACCATAAATGGTAACAGTAATCGTAGTACTCAACCTATATGTGGCATACCTCATACTGACTAGTTGATATGCCAGAAGCCCTTATAATAGCACTCACCCTACTAGGGATAGGTGCCGGATTAATACTATTAGTAATCGTGATAATAATGAACATGCAGATATGAACATCTACATTGCGGCCCCATTCGGTAATTATATCAAACCTAAACAATCAAACGTAATACCAGTAATCGGCACGTATACTGTAGCACGAAGACGTGGCCTATTCTGGAAACTCTTAACCACACTGAGGTACGACTGCAAAGATCAGTGCTGGTATAACTCTCTGGGCTTACGTAACCCAGGCCTAGCCCATGGTATAGATAAGTTCACTCATGGCGAAGTACTCTCCGTGGCGGCAATAAACCCAACAGACTACGACAGACTCAATGCTCAAATACCATTAGATATACCAATAGAACTAAACATCAGCTGTCCTAATATCAATCACTTCCAAGCCTACCTAAAAAACATACAACAATTCCAACCAAGGAATCCAATACTCAAACTAAGCCCACACATGCAACATGAGGTACTAGACTATCTAATAGACTCAGGGTTCACCACCTTCCATGCATCCAATACATTCAAAACAGATAAAGGGGCAAGGTCAGGTAAGTTCCTACAATCATACACTATAGCGACAATACAATACCTAAGATCACAACTAGGGAATGAAGGTAGACTCATTGCCGGAGGGGGTATAACACACCTTAAAGACATAGAGACATACATGCAGGTGGGTGCAGATGCATTCTCTCTAGGGTCAGTCTGTTTCAATCCATATAGGTTACATAAACTACTGTCAGCATTAGATGTAGCATAAATGGCAAATAAATCGGTGTAAGTCGGTGCAGTTCAGTGGACTTAATCTACAGTCTACAAGCCCTCCCTGCCGCCACCCACACAATCTCTCGGCGGCCCCGCTGCAAGATGCCATTCAACTCAGACGGCGGCACTTGACAGGCACTTGACTGTATGTTATAATAAAGGTGTAGACGAAATTGGTGATTAACTTAACACACATAAGGAGTACACATGCTATCGGTAAAGGTTAGACACAACGAACCAATTGAACGGGCAATGTCCAAGCTCAAGAACATGATGGTCAAGGAAGGTACGCTGAACACCATCAAGGACAAGCGATACTATAAGAAACCATCACTCAAGCG
>UEXM01002248.1_pt1 | contig 14139 bp, 10 predicted proteins | sample 1796661 | NCBI WGS metagenome assembly UEXM01 (sample SAMEA4772469, study PRJEB27181) | metagenome | reverse complement strand
ATATAAAATAATACGAATATTGGCATTTTAAAAAAGTCGGGAGTTGTTGTTGTTTGATATTGTTAATAAATTTCCATCCCCAAAAAACTTGGAGTCTAGAGAATGGCACTAGAAACAGGCACCTACATTAATAGTCTAGTAAGCACAAACCCTACGGCTACTGATAGTGTTGCACAGGCAGACGACCACATACGCTTAATTAAAAGCACCATAAAAGCAACATTTCCTAACTTAACAGGTGCAATGAACCTTACTCAGGCTGAAGCCAATATTCTCGATGGGGCAACATTAAGCACTGCAGAACTTAACACTCTAACAGGCATCACTAGTACAGTAGCAGAACTAAACATATTAGATGGCTGCACAGTAACAGCAGCTAATCTAAACGTGCTTTCAGGAATTACTAACGTAAACCAGATAACAGAGGTATCAGCAGACACAACACCTACACTTGGTGGCAGTTTGGCAGCAGGTACCAATGACATCAATTTCACTGATACTGGCTCTGCCTTTAAGATAGTTGCAGAGGGTAATGACCTACATATTTATAATGGTACTACTTTGATTATAAGTATTGAGAGTGATGGCACCATACGTACTGCAGGTGACCTTGTTGCTTTCGATAGCACTCCATAGGAGTAGCGTATGACATTACAAGCATCAGGACAAATCAGTTTTAGCCAGTTAGCAACAGAGTTTAGCGATACAGCACCTCATTCCATGTCGGAATTTTACAAGGGCGGTAGTCGTGTACCTGCAGAAATTGCAGAAGAGGTAACAGCCTCAGATTTGACATCTATTACTAGCACTTGGATTAGTAGAGGAAGTCAGTACCAAACTACTCCACGAATTAACTGGACTAGTGGTTCTAACAACTACCTTTACTATCACTCTATGTGGCACGACAATGGGGGCACTGGCAGAATAATACGTACTTTCAAGTTAAACAAAGTAGGTGAGTTTTACTTTGGTGGGCAAAACTACGTGCAAAGCGCAAGTCGCTCTGCAACCCATAAGATATACATAAATGACGTTCTGCAGCATTCATTCACCACCAGTGCAAACAACTCCTCCAGTGCTTGGACTTATAAAGAAATCGAAACCACAAGCGTTGACGATGTAATCAAGATAGATTGTCAGTGGGGTTCATCTGGTTGGGGCAGTGGCAGGCAGTTACTTGTCGGCTACGAAACACCAATGTCAGGTGACCCATTAGTATTAGGTGGCAACTATTCCAAATTTACAGGTATAGCAGTTAACTCAGGTGTTCCAACTTCTGGTGAAATAAAGTTACAAAATTTTTATAACGGAAGAGGTACTTAATATGCCAAATCTACCAGTTCGAGGTTTGGGCACCACAGGGTTGCTTCCCGATGTAAATCCACATGATTTGCCTTTAACTGGTTTTAGTGACGGTGCTAACGTTCTTTTTAGAGATGGTGCTGTTGTAAGAGCTCCAGTATTTAAAATACTAGCTGAGATCACAGGAACCACAAACGATTTATCTGACACAAATGAATCTGACATAAGAGGTGTATTCAATTATAATTCGTCTATCTCAGGCGCTGTAGTTGGTGTCGCAACAAAAGATAACAAAGTCTACGAGTACGACAATGGTACACAAACAAACGAAACTCCTGCAGGTGCATCTTCGTCTGTTTCAGATGGTATTTGGACTAGCTGTGAATTAGCAGGTTTTATTGTTTTAAGCAGAAGTACATCTGAACCGTATATTAAAGATCCAGTAACACACACAACATTCAAGCTTATGTCAGATGGTGATTGGCCTTCTGCAGATAGAGCCAAATCTATGAGAGCTTTTAAAGACTTTATCATAGCTCTCAATGTTACCGAAAGTGGTACGCAAAAAGGGACAATGGTAAAATGGACTGATGCTGTGCAGTACAGAACTGCTTATAATACAGGAGTCGTTTGGACAGGCAGCTCTAGCAATTTGGCTGGTGCAAATATTCTTACAGATTTACGCACAAACATAATAGATGGTCTAGAATTAGGTAATGCCTTTATTGTATATTCTACAACAGAGTCAGTTATTATGGATTACACTGGTTCAAATTCTGTCTTTTCATTTAGAAATTTTTATAAAGGTGATGGTGTAATAAACGTCAATTGCGTTGCTTCCACAGGTACTGAACATTATGTATTTGGTGACAGCGATATTTACACACACAATGGGGTGACTGTTAAATCACTTGCAGACGGCAAGATAAAAGAAACTGTTTACTCTGATATAGTAAGAGACCAAATAGACAAGTGCTTTGCTCATTATGATAATGTCAACAAACTAGTTTATTTTTGTTATCCATCAGCATCAAATAACATTGCATTCACAAACACCTACTATGCAAATAGAGCTGCAGTATACGACATTAGATCACAAACCTGGTCATTCGTAGACTTACCTAATTTTGTAGGTGCTGCTTATGCTAATATATCGTTGTCTAGTGGCAGCTATAGTTCTGTAACAAGCACATATGCTGAGAACGCAAACAAATATTCTCAATATGAAGATTCAAGTCCACGAATTAGTGCATTTGTAGGTGCTGAAGATACTGCAAACAACATGTCAGCGTCACGTATATACGCCAATGACATGCTAGTCACTGGCTTGATGTCTGCTTCGGCACATCCTGAGACATTAAAAACAGCTTATGTTGAAAGGATTGGCTTAGACTTAGATGAAACACAAGCACCTTTGCGCAGTTTTAAACAATTTAAATCTGTAATACCACAAATAACAACGTTAGGTGGTGCTGACCAGGTAAGAGTTTCGTTAGGTTTCACTAATTTGCCGTATGACACTAATCCTACATACACCACTGTCTATAATTTTACGCCAAACATTGATCATAAAATAGATAGCAAAGCTGCAGGACGACTACTTGCTTATAAAGTAGAAGAATTAAACGGAAATTTATTTGATTTTAGTGCTGCAGATTTTGAAGTTGAGCTAATGGCTTCGAGGTAACACATGTCTTATACAACAGAAAAAGAACCTTACATACGAAGCATTCCAAAAGCCGATCCAGAGTCATTAATTGGCTTCGTTGATGAAGAACACAGAAAAATTGAAACAAGTTTGTCACGTATACATCAGATATTAGAAGAAATAGAAGCGAGATTGACTGCAGGAGGTTTATAATGCACCTCTTAAAAGTCCCTGTTGCAAGAAGATGGTGTTACACAATATCACTTGAGCAAATAGCAGGTTATGGCACCTTTGTGCACTGCGACATTCACACAAAATGGACAAAGCTAGTTAAAGAGATGGTCAAGTCTGGTTGGCATTTAGTCAAAACAGCACACGGTGGACCACTATACGCAGAGCACGATCCTGAAGACACAAAACATACAAAGTTCCTAAAAATGTTTGGATTTAAAAAGCACACAACAACCACTGATGGGAAAGAAATTTGGAGATACAATAATGGGTAGTTTATTTAGCAGTTCAAAAGTGCAACAAGCTTCCGACCCAATAAGCAACAGAGCATTTGGTTCATATATGAATGCATTAAAGCCTATAAAAGGTGGTCTGTACGATAGCGTTTCAAGTAGCTTGGCAAATCCAGTTTATGGTGGTCAAACTTATGCAGATTTAGACCCATATCAAAAAATGTATTATGACGCTGTAGGTGGTTTTGCAAATCAGTTTACAGATGCAGCTTCTGGTGGTGTTTCAAATGCCACTAATAATATGAATATGCTTGGTGACTACGGAAGTAGGATGTCAGCATTTGGTGACTTTCTGCAAAACCCTGACGCTGGCATGGATTACGCTAAAGCTTTTGCAAATTCGGATATTACACAAGGCATGGTTGACTCTGCATCATCAGATGTAGCCAAAAATCTTGGTATGAATATCAACAACCTTAATGCAGGTGCAGTAGGCGGTCGTAATTTAAATAGCTCAAGAACAGGTGCTGCAGAAGGCCAATTTCAAGCAGACGCTGCTCAAGATGTCATGAATTTAAGTCGAGACATAAGAGGCAATATGTTCAACCAAGGTATGAACCAGTTTAATACAAACGTAAATCAGCAAGCTAATAATATGGCTAATATGATGTCTGGCTATAACAACAGTTTGGCAGGTTTAGGCAGCATGCTTAATTTAGGCAATAGTTCACTTGGCATGCTTGGTGGCGCTGGCGACTTTATGCGCAATTTTGACCAAGGCCAAATGGACGATATGGCAAATCAATTTTATTTGGGTCAAGACAGACCATTCGAGATTGCTGGCAACTATATGAATTTGTTTAGTCCGTTATCAAGCTTTGGTGGTGGTGCTGGTTATTCTGGTGCTTACGAAGATCCAGGCATGCTAGGTAAAGGTGGTCAACTTTTAAATATTTTTGGAACAGGCGCTACATTGTTTTGCTGGGTTGCTAGAGAAGTGTACGGAGAACAAAACTTTAAATGGCGCGTGTTTAGACATTGGATGTATTGGGACGCACCAAAGTGGCTCAGAAACACATATGCAAAGCATGGAGCCAATATTGCTGAATTTATTAAAGATAAGCCAAGAGTTAAAAAGCTTTTGAAATTTTTGATGGATAAAACAATCAGGCATTATGGAGGACCACATGGGGCTATTTGATATGTTTAAATCCAAAGGAGCTCTAAGCAATCAACAAGCACCAACACGTTTTGTAGCAGATGCAGCAGGCGGTTTACAATTTAACCCTGCCTATGACGAATTTATTACTCAACAGAGTGACATAAAAAACATGGACACTGGTAGAAAAATGATGATGCTAGGTCAAGCTATGCAAGGCAGAGATGTGTCTGGTGACATGGACAATTACTCTACTGGTATTCGTGATAGATACAGAAATCGTTCACAAGATCTTATGAATAGACGTATGGATAACCAGAATTTAAAGTCAGCTGAGCAACAGTATAATCATAACGCTTATATGAACCCACTGCTACGCTCAAGCCAAACCTTGAATAATAATGCTCAAGAGTTACAAAATTTTCACAATGCTAGAAATAATCCTATACTTCGTAATCTAAATCAAGAAAGCGTTACTGCACAAACACAACAAAACGCATTTAATAAATCAAATAATCCGCAGCTACTCGAAAACCAAAGACTTCAAAATGCTGCAAATAAATTTAATAATATTCAGGATCTGGTAAACGCTCCAATTGAGGCTGAGGCAAACAGGCTTGCTAATACTGAAGCTCAACAACAAATTGACCAAAACACGATGGAAATGGGCAAACCTTTCTGGGTTGGAAATAGTACTTCTGGCAGACTTGTTACTTACGCATCTGATGGTTCAATGACGGATGTTACAGACACTTATCCAGAAAGTATTGTAAATGCTTTCAAAGCCCAAGCACAAGGTGACAAACCAATTGTTTTAAATCCAGCTACACAAAAACCAATTAACAAGTCGCAAGAACAAGCAGATATTGCTTATGTAAAAGCTGCAGAAAAACAAAGACCAGAATCACTCGCAAATAACATTAGTGTTTTAAAACTAATATCGGAGAGATTATCAACACAAAAGCCTGGTGATGAAACAGGTTTATCTTTTGGCACACCACTAACATCGCTTATGAGACTAGTTGATCCAGAAGGTGATTGGGGTTTTAGAGCTGCTGGCGACGCAGAGTCTTTAGATACTCAACAAATTGTTGCAGGTATTATTCAACAAAATTTAAGAGAAACACTTGGTGCTCAATTTACACAAAGAGAAGGTTTCTTGCTTATCCAGCGTGCTTACGATGTTAAACTTTCACCAGTACAGAATTCTAAAAGATTAGCAGCTGCTGCAGGATTGGCAGATGCTTATTTGACAGCACAACAGAAAAAAGCAGCTTATTATCGAAAATACCAAACATTAGCTGGTTATGATGCAAATGACGAAGATATGCTTGCACAAGCAGAAGCAAGAGTAAGATCAATTTATGGTGAAAATGGTGGTGAAGCTACATCTAGCAATAACTCCGGAACACCGTTAGCAACAGGCACCTCATCTTCAGGTGTTTCATGGTCTGTGTCTGGCTCACAATAATCAATAAATTTTTTTACGGAGACGCCTATGGGTCAGTTAGATCTGAACATTGCCGGCTATCCGACTATTCGTGTTGACGATAGCTTTAATAATTTATCTCCTCAAGAACAACAATCTACTGTAGACGAAATACTAGCATCTTTGCAATCACAGCAAGGTGATACTTCGTTAGGTACTGCATTCAAATTTGGCGAGCTACAATCTCGTGCAGACACACAAAATTTTGCTGCAGATGTTAACCAGCTTGGGGAAGAAGGACTATACGGCAAGTTAACACGTGCTGGTCAGGAATATATAGGTAATCCTGTGCGTGAAGCATTAGGGTTCGATGCTATCGACCCCAACTATGCTCAAAATAAAATAGCACAACAAAGAGAGCAAGCAGACAACTTACAAGCACAAGCTGATGCACTTAATTATGAATCTTTGACAACCAAAGATGTTTCGGGACCAGTATCAGCCGTTCAATATGGTTCACAGAAAATAGCTGAATCATTGCCTTACATGGCAACAGCAATGGCTATGCCAGCTGTAACACCTCTTGTTACATCAGCTGAAGTTAACGCAAGTCTAGCTGAAATAGAAGATTTGCCACTTAACGAAAGAGTGTCACTTGCCACTAAAGGTGGTGTGCTTATGGCTGCGCTAGAAAATATTGGTGCAGGCGTAATTGTCAAAGGTATGCCAAAAGAGCTAATAGGCAAACTTGGTGTTAACGGTGTCACAGAGCTTTTACAGAAAAAAGGTTTAGGCAGAGTAGTACAAGCATTTACAGCTGGTGCAGTTGCCGAGGGTATTACTGAAACAGGACAGGAAGCTATTAAGATAGCTGCTGAATCGCAAGGTGGTAAAGAATTTACTGAAGGCGAAATACCAGAAAGATTAAAAGAGTCATTCTTTGCTGGTGGTGCAGCAGGTGGTGGAATTAGAGGTACAGCTCAAACTGGTGCTGAAACACTCGACGTTGTCTCTAATATGGATGGTTTGTCAAAAATTCATGGTGGTGACAAAGAAGCATTAGCAGATGTTGCTCGCGACATAAATCAGCTTGACTCTGAATATGATGATAGAAAATCAACCAAACGTCTTGACGACGCAGAAAACACAATAAGAGATTTACACACTGCATATATGAAGCAGTTTGACGAGGCTAAAGCTAGAGCCAAAGCTGCAGGTGTTGATGTTAATACTGCTGCTTTTAAAACTGCTGAGCGTAGAGCTAAAAACAGGGCAAAAAATGAAGCATCAAATGAAGATATAAAATTCTTACAAACTGTTGATCCAGAATTAGCATCTTTAGCTCGCCGTTTGAATGTTATTACACGCTTTACACAACAAGGTGTTAAAGGCGGCATAAGCAGAATTACAGACTTGCTCAACCCAATTGAAGGTCTGAAAAAGAGTGGCTCGTTTGGTCGTGGTGTTGGAGGCATGCAGTCAACAGGTGCATCCGTTCTTGGTATGTATACAGGTGGTGCAACAGTTGGAGTCTCAGTTGGTGGTCGTATAATAGATGCTGCAACTGGAAGCAGAAACAGAGTTGCAAAAGCTATTAAAAAGTACGGCACCAAACCTGGTATCGACACAAGTGCTAAAGGTGAAACACAACGAAACGAAATTAATAAAGCACTTGATGAAGTTGCAAAATTAAAAACAAGACAAGCTTCTGCTGCATTAGTTAAAGCTCAGAAACTGCAAGCTCTTAAAACAAATACTCAGCCACCAGTTGGTGGCGGTCCTGAAGGCACGATGTTTCAGGTTACTGGTCTCAATAGACAGCAAGTAGCTATAGCACTTCGCAGATTAAAAAGAACAAGACCAGATTTAATTCCAACAATAGAACAATATCAAAAAGTATTAGAAGGCAAACAAGACAAAGTAGGTGATACGCCTAATCAGTTTTACAATTTACAAAATGCTGTAAAAAAAGCAGCCCAAGACTTGGGCATGGAAGGTGAAAATGCAAATGCGGTGCAAGTGCAACAAGGTGCTGTGCAAGGAATGCCTAACACCATTAAAAATCCTATCGCGTATCAATCAGCTGTTGATAACGCAATGCGAACTGCTGAAGTGGCAGTTCAGAATGCCCCTACGCCTGCTTTGGCACAGCGTGCAAACGAAATTGCAAACGCTCGAAGCCAAGTGGCAAAAAAAGCGTTAATAGAACAAACACTTCAAGAAAATCCACAGTACACAGATTATGTAAATAATATTCTTAGACCGATGGCTAACTTTGGTCCGGAAAATGCTCAAGAGTCGCGTTTTCCAAATATTAATGAACCTCCTTATACTGGTCGCACTGTAAGATCAGTTGAGAGCACTTTCGATTTGGGTACAGGTGATACTGCTACAGTTTATCATGGTGGCACGCCTATTTTAAGTAATGAAGTGATATACACAAGTGCAGACCCAACACAAGCAGAAGTTTATGCAATTGGACCTAACCAAGATTTTGAACAAAAAAATAACGTAACTAGCTATGAAATCGACAAAAGAAGAATAGCAAACGAAGATATTGTAAGAAAAACTCTTGTACGTCTTGGTTACAATAGAGCTAATAGTGAAGACAGTGGCAAAATTCACGAGATGTTAGATCCTAATTTTGCAAGTATGTATCCAGAATATTATTTAGGTGACGAAGCCCAACCACAATTAGTAGCAGCTCTAAAATCTATGGGCTACGATGCTTACAGTGCAATAGGCAACAATGTAGATCCAAGATACAATTTAAATTATGATGTTCTAGAAATTGCTGTGTTTAACGACAAGCAAGAATCACGGTTTCCAGGCGCAGAAATCATAGCTGAAGAAATTGAAGCTGCTAAAGAAATGTATAACGATAGAGTTATGGCTCTTCATCATGGCACTAGTAAAAAAGCTGCACAACAAATAGATGAATATGGCTTTGCTACATCAAAAGTTTTTGGAACAGCAGTGCCTGAACAAGCTGATAGTTACGCTCAAGCAGTTTTGAATGTTCCTGATAATGGCCGCATCACAATGATGTTCCCTGAAAAAGTATTCGATAATCTTAAGAAAAATAAGCTTATTAATATACGTGAATACACAAACCAATTTGGTGTTCGTGTAACAGAGTATGAATTAAATAAAACTGCACTTGATAAAGCAGATGTTTTTAGATCTCGTTCGTTACACAAATCTGGCAATAAAATAACTGATACTGAACGAGCACAATTAATTGCTGACGCACTAGGGCACGATTTTAAAGTTCAATTAAATGCCAGCGACGATGCTTATTATCGAAGACAACAACTTATCACACTTACAGCTAATGGTGACAAGCGCAAAACATTGCACGAAATATTCCATGCTGTTGAAGATAGACTTACATCAAAAGAGATGCAGATTTTGCAAAACACTCCGACCTTTAAGCAAGTTATGCAAGAAGTTGAAGAGCTATATCCTGAATTAAACACATCAGCAAAAATGCTAGAAGGTTTGGCAGAAACATCTGCAAGACTACAAGCATTAAAAGGTGAAGAAACATCAAAAGTAAAATATATAATTGCTAAAATTAAAGACTTAATTGAAGCATTTAAAAATATGATAGATGGTGCTGGCTTTAACACCGTCAATAATATTTTGGATGATATTTATACAGGCAAAACATACCAACAAGGTGTAAACGAAGGCTACGCTCAGCTTTATGTTCCAGACATAGCTTACGCTAAAAAAGATAAGCCTGGCGGACCTATGGTTGCCAAAAGGTTAAAAGCTTTAAATCAAATAGAAGAACAAGCAGCAGTAGCAAAACAGACAGCAGGAAAAATAGATGATGAGTACAACACTGCTATGGACAATATAGCAGCTAATTTGAACTTACCTGGTGTAACTGGTACTGTGCTAAGACGCGCATTCAATAGAGTAACTCCAAGCACAGATTTAGGTATGATAGCTTCAGATTTTCTGAAAGGGCTTGGTGTCTTAGATGAACAAGGAATATCACAAGCAGAGGATGTTGAAGCAGAGGTACTAACACATCAAGAAAGCTTCCTAGCAGTGCTTAAAGCGCTGCAGAAGGCAAAAATAATTGGTGATTTTGGTCTAGCATTTAGAACATCTGCAGGTGGTAGATTATACCCTGTGCATATGCTTGAGCCTTTGTTGCCTGAGCTACAAGCTAAAGCAAATTTGAATAATGTGCGTAAGTTTGAAAATCGAGCTAAACCTACTCATTGGGAAGGCAAAATAGAGATTAATAGCCATCCGTTAGGAAGCTATGAAAACACCAAAAGATTTATTGAACGCGAACAAAAACAAGCATTAGTCATCAACGACAAAATATATGAGATGATGGATAAAATGCAGTCCACACCACAGACTCATAGAGGTTTAGATCTTATATACAAAAAAGATGGAACAACTGATAGTGCGTATACTCTAGCTTCAGCTGAAGCACTCAAACAATATAAAGATAATCAAAATGACACTGGTGGTATGACACCAATATTCATGAAGAGAAAAGCACAAGATCGTTTGAGAGTTGACACACTAAATGGCTCTGCATCTTATCAAGGCAAAGCTGGAAAAGGTATATGGGAGTTTCCTAATTGGGAAGCATTAGGCGAAACTGGCTTTGAGCAATTTGTTCATGCATTAAGAGATCATTTTGGCTTACCTAGCGAATTACCCTACTCAGAACGTGTTGGTTTTCTGTTTGGTACTGTTGCTCAGTATTTAGAGACAGCAGGTCGTCCAATTAGTGACTCAATACCTCAATCTGATTTAGATATGCCATTGATAGACTACATGGTAAATGCTTACGGACAAGAAGGCAGCAATGTTTATTCTCACACACGAGGAGGCACACCAAAGCTATTTTTGGATAAGAACAGTGGTGTAACTTTGTACCAGAAAAATCACGCAATATTTGATGTTGCTGAGCATGGTTTTGAAATGCAAAGAGCAGCTGTTGAGCTAGGTCGTATGAGAGCTTTTCTTGAGAACGCAATACCAGATGCTAAAAAAATACCATCTAGCGAATTGTTTATGATGCCAGAAGCACAACAAGCATTGCAAGATTTCAAGTCGAGTTATCCTGTTTGGTTTGATGGAACATCATCGTCTTATCAGCTCCACGCTGTATTAACTGGCGACCCAAATTTGGCTCAAGAGACAAACATAGGACCATTTGACCCTGACGCACCAGGAGGGGATTTATACCGACCAGGTGCTGAATACTTGCAACGTATGCTTGAATTGCCACAGTCAAAAACTCGTAAAATCACTAAGAAGTTTATTGCTAACAGAAGAAGCTACGGTCAAGTCAAACTTACAGCAATGAAATCTGGTGCTGACGAGATAGCTAAGTCTGTGCCAAGTTATGGTGAACGCACAGAGACTGGCCAATGGCCACAGGAAATTAAAGACAATATCAAACAAATTCAAAATGATTTGGAAACAGAGTTTGATAGTAAGTTCCCTGGCGCTGCTATGGCAGAAGGCATTTCAAGAGCTATTGCAGGCACTCTATTTGATTTGCAAGGCAAACGCGATTTTGCTGTTCGTGTACCACTTCCAGATGGTGACGTCGCTGTATATACAGGCAAGCTTCCAGATTCTGCTAAGAAACGAGTAATTTATAATATAGATAAAGAACGAAGAATAGCAGTTCCTGTTTACAAGGATAAAGTTGCAATTACTGGATTTGCAGCATTTTTAAATCACTCTTTGGATGCTTACGTACAGCGTGAATTAGCAAAAAGACTTAGAGAAGCTAACGTGTCTGGATTTATGCATACTCACGATGCTTTTGCTGTACACGCACAACATGGCATTATGATGAGAGAAATATATTGGCAAATAATGAGAGAAATTGCTGCCAACCCTATATACCGAAATGTAGCGCAAGCTAACGGTTTAGATCCAAACTCAATAACAGTAAAATACAATATCACAACAGATCAAGGTGGGCAGACAATACAAATGCCGTTGTCTGAAATGCTCGATAGAATTGATCAGCAAAAATCAGAAACATTTGGTCAAGAACAAACACCAAATTATTACGCACTTTCATAAAATATTAAGGAGAGCAAATGAAGTCTTACCAAATATACGAAATCCTAGAGACTTTCGAAAAAATGTGGACTGACAGAAGATTTACATTGAAAGCAAAAATAAACATGGGGCAGGAATTTATCAGTGCCATGCCTCCAGCTGCACTCGCCAGTAACTCAAAAAATACAATGGCAGCAGCAAAAGAATACATGATGGAAACAATGAAGCGAGGGTTATTAGATGAACAAGCCAAACGCAACGTTGAACCCAAAAACAAACAGACTCAAAGCAAATCCTCAAATAAAACCAGCGTGGACAAGCAAAAACAAACACCTTCATCCGATAACAAAGATGAAAGCGGAGGGAGGACCACGGTGGCAAAAGCACCTAAAGCATCTGAGAAGCGTGGGAGCAAAAAACAATAGACCAGTAGGTCTTCCAGATGGTTGGGGCAGACAAAAAGAAGCTTTGGCTGAAGTACGACAACAAGCAAAAATAAAAGCAGAAAAAAAGGTACAAGAAATGATTGATCAAGGAATTTTACCATCCGACGATAATATAGCTCAACGAGCCGTTGGTGTTCTGCTCGAAATTGCTGAAGGACCAGATGCAGCGAATGTAAAAACAACTGCTGCAAAAGCCTTGTTGGAATTCACCAAGCAGAAGCCTGTGAATAAACATGAAGTAAAGGCGGTTGCTGAAGAGTGGCTGGCAAGTTTAGATGACGACACAGAAAGTACAGCAGACTCGGAAACGTCTGAGGGATGATTTTCAATTTTATGCGAAGCACTCGTTAAAAATCCGCACTAAAGAAGGAGATGTAAAAACTCTAAAACTTAATTTTGCACAACAGCAACTTCTAAAAGCTGTAAATGAACAGTACGAAAAAGAAGGAAAAATTAGAGTTATTATTCTCAAAGCACGACAAATGGGCTTATCAACAATGGTTGGTGGTTGGTTGTATTGGTGGCTTTCACAACGCAAAGCACAAAGAGGTTTAGTTGTAACGCATCACGCAGACAGTACTAGAGCTCTTTTTGATATGACGAGAAGATACCATGAAAACTGCCCAGAACCAATTAAACCTAATACGAAGTATTCCTCACGTCGCGAGCTTAATTTCAACATCTTGGATAGCTCGTATGTTGTTGCAACAGCAGGTGGAGAGTCAGTCGCGCGAGGCGAAACAATTACCTGTGCACATCTTTCGGAGTTAGCTTTCTGGTCTGCTTCAACAGTAGATGAAAATTTTAATGCAATAATGCAAGCTATTCCAAACAATAAAAATACAGCAGTATTTATAGAGTCAACCGCTAATGGTGTGTCTGGCAAATTTTATGAGTTGTGGAAAGGTGCAGTTGAAGGCAACAACGGTTTTATTCCAGTATTTTTACCTTGGTTTATTCAAAATGAATACGAAGAAGAATACAGTGAAAAAACAGAATTAAGTCCTGACGAGCTGCAGCTAAAAAAGAAGCACGAACTTACGAACAATCAGTTAGCTTTCAGACGCAAGAAGATAGCACAAAATGGCTTAGACTTATTTAAGCAAGAATATCCATCTGAACCAGACGAAGCATTTTTAACATCTGGTAGACCAATATTTAATCCTGAGCAAATCACAAAAATGTTGGATAACACAAAAGATGTGATTGGCAGATACGCTTTAGAAGATGATGAATGGGAACCACATGTAAGAGGTGAACTTACTACTTACTACGAAGTAGACCCAGGCGAAATATACACAATAGGTGCTGACGTTGCCATGGGAATAAGAGGTGGTGATTGGTCAGTTGCACAAGTGTTAGATAGCAAAAAAAGACAAGTAGCTACTTATAGAGCTCATGTGCACCCAGATTATTTTGCAGAGGTGCTGCTACGACTTGGACAGTTTTACAACGATGCGCATATAATTTGCGAGAACAATTCGCACGGTTTGTTAACATGCACGAGATTATATAAAGATTATAATTACTCAAATTTTTATACAGAAATAATTGTTGATAAATTAAGTGACAAAGAAACAATAAAGCTTGGTTTTACGACAACAGCAAAAAGTAAGCCACTTGCTATAAAT
>UEXM01002247.1_pt1 | contig 14147 bp, 16 predicted proteins | sample 1796661 | NCBI WGS metagenome assembly UEXM01 (sample SAMEA4772469, study PRJEB27181) | metagenome | reverse complement strand
AAAATATTAGTAGAAGCGATAGAAACATATTTACCTAATTTACCAGATACATTTAGTAATCTAGATTTACAACATGAAGACTTTCATAGACATTTTAAGGAATTAATTTTGAATTATCATAGTAATGATAATGGTAGAATTAGTTCATGGTTTAATTATAAAGTAGAAGGGTTTATCAGTCAATTTACTAAAAGGTATATTGAAAGTTCAAACTTACCTATAAATGTAACTTATAGAAAAAGAGATACTCCAATATAAACCAAAAAAAATATAGTAAAATCAGATTGGAGAGGTATACTTCAAAAACTAGGATATGGTAGAAGGGATAGACAGTTATGGACAGGGGAACAACAATCAACAGACAAGGTTCTATCTGTTGATGGGAAAAAATATAAACTAAATCCCCAACACCTACAATATTACAATCAAGAAAAACAAAAAATAAAAACAAATTTACCTAATAGAGAAGAAAAATCATATCATAGAGTTGCTTTACGAAGAACTATAAAACAATTTAATTTATCGGGGGCTATGTGATGAAGTGGCAAGATATTCTACAAAAAAAAAGCAAAGCCCGTAGAAAAAAGGGTTCAAAGAGAGCAAAGAAAAAGAAAAGTAAGGCTAAAAAAGATGCTTGTTATTACAAAGTTAGAAGAAGATATAAGAAATGGCCTTCCGCTTATGCTTCTGGCGCATTAGTGCAATGTAGAAAGAAAGGGTCAAAGAATTGGGGTAACAGTAAAAAGAAGTGATTATATGATTGTTTCTACTCCCTACATTGAATGTTATGTTAAGAGGTCTTTCCTATCTGGAAAACCAACATTTAGAAAAGATGATACTATATTCGGTGTCATAAAGGCAATAAGATTTATTCGTAATCGTGCGCCTTTGTTTATAATTTACTTTCCATCATTGGGTGCTTTATATGATAAAGTAGACCAATGTTCCATATTTGATAGGGAGGAAACCCCACAGTATCAAATAACAATGAATGATGTAGGTTGGTGGGATTCAATATCCGATAACTGGCAAATGGTTCAAATTGAGGGTTTAAGGAATTGCACCATTTTTATGAAGAATAGAAAAGATGAAATAAGAAAGGGTACTTATCTATGGACTTGCGACCCATTACCAGAAAGAAATGTGGACTATGGACTTTCACAAGTTTGGAATGAACACAAAACTAAAACTTTTTTCTTTGATGAAAAGTCAGGAGTATTATGTAGTGGTCCTAATAACAAGATTAAAATAATAGATTCAAGTTTATCACCATTAGAGATGCACGATACGTCTTGGTTGAGGGTTTATAACGATAGAGATTACCCAGAAAGAATTACAATGGAAGATGAATCTAGATTCGGAGATACAGAAGAATGGAGTTATTAATATGTGGTGGGATATTTTAAAAAATAACGAAGCAACCAACGCATTGTTAGAGATTTTAAAGGAGAGTCTTGTAACTACTATACCATATCATATTGAGTCAATGTCATATATGAACAGGGCTTTAAAACAACCCGTTGATTATAAACAAATTAGAGATGCTTTTGCTGAAACTTGGTCTAATGCTAAAAGAGTAGTTCCTTTAGATGACGGTTGGACTACACGTTTCTTAGGTGATGGGTATTCTTTTAATCAAGTAAATTGGAATGTCATTACTAAAGAAGTAATGAAAATGTATGATAACATTATTGATAATATTTGAGGTGTAGTTATGGAAGATTGGTTTGATATTATTAGTAAGAAAAGTAAAGCCAGAAGAAAGAAGCATTCTAAAAGAACTAAGAAAAAGAAAAGGCGAAGTGGCGATAACTTTAAAAGAGAAAAGGAAGAGGGATTACATGGATGGTTTAGCCGTAGGGGTGGTAAAGGTAAATCCAAAGGTTGGATTTCTTGTGCCTCATGTGGTAAAAAGGATGGTCCAAAATCTTGCGGAAGAAAGGATGCCTCTAAAGGAAGAAAGAGAAGGTGTAGACCTACTTGTGCCGCTTGTAAAACATATAAAAGGAGGAAAGGAAAATGAGTTGGGATTCTATTTTAAAAGCGGGTAACTGTTATATGTCAGCCTATACATACGTTTTTAATGACTATGTTAAAAACAATGAGACAAAACTTTTATTAGTCCATGCAGAAGTAACAGGAACAGGAGGAAATGTGGCAAATATTAAATACGGCCATGCTTTTGTTTTAGATGGTGATTATGTCATTGATACAGAAGCGTTGGCTAAAGGACTTAAACATCGTTATCCATATGAAGAATATTATGCAATTGGTAAAATTGAAAATGAAGAGATTTACAATTTCAATGAAATGCTTGCTCACTCTCAATTAAATGGTCATTATGGACCGTGGCCTCCTGCAAATGAAGAAGTTAATAGCATGATAAATAGGCTTAGGGGGAATAAAAAATGATTTGGAAAGATATTTTAAAATATACTAGAAGAAAATTAGGTTGCACAACCCGTGTAAAACTTACCCCCGAAATGGAAAAAGATATTAACTTAGTTATTAGGGGAATAATGGGGGATGTTTCTATGAAAGATAAAGTAAAACAGGTATTAGAAATGGATGTCGATGAACCATTTGTATCTAAACCTCACAATAGAGATTTAGAATTTGTAAATTGAGGTATTAACATGAATTGGAAAGACATACTAAAAGACGATTGCGGGTGTGGTTGTGATTCTTGTGAAGAAGAGGAAGAGGAAGACTTTTTGAAGGCTTCTAAAAAACCTAAAATTAAAAGAGTTAAAGGTGGAGTAATGTACAGGGGAGAAAAATTTCCTGGCCTAAATAAACCTAAACGTGCGCCTAAGGGAAGTAAGAAAAAGTATCGAGTCTTGGCACACGTAAAAGGAAAATATAAAATAGTTTCATTTGGTGCTAGAGGTTATAAGGACTTCTTGCAACATAAAAATAAAAAGCGCAGGTCTAACTTTAAATCAAGGCATAACTGTGATAAAAAGAAAAATAAACTAACGGCTGGCTATTGGGCTTGTAATTATAACTGGTGATAACATGAATTGGTGGAATATTATTAAAAGAGATATGGAAAAAATTAGAACTTCTACTGGCGACAGATTAAGAGTAAAGGATGTAGGTAGATTTCAAGACCTTCTAAGAACTCTACTTATAGAACACGTTATTGATGATTTAGACCAAGCGGGAAGAAGATATAAAATTACTTTTAAAGACAGACAATTAATTGGTAATTTTTACGAGTTCTCTATGTCCATTAGGCCGAAAACCGCAGATGGGAGACAAGTACATTATAACTTTACTTTAATAGAAAACGATGAGGGAGATTATGAATATGTCAATATATATGGTCCAGAATTGAACTTAACAGACGAAGATATTATCGAAAGTGAATATGAACTAATGAAGATGATTCACGAAGCCATCGGTAAAATTGTATACCAAGATGCACCTAAAACAATTGACTTGAGGATAAAATCTGAAGATGAGAAAACTATTAAAGAAGTGGCTATGGAATTAGAAACGGCAAATCCAGGTTATAAATACGACGTTAGTACAGGTCGTTTAGTAAAGAAATCTAAGGAAGAATATGCAGAAGATATTGCTAATATTTCACAGGAAGAAAGACAAGAAAGTAATAATACTATTGAAGATAGAATGGAAATGGACACAGGGCTAAACATAGAAGGTTTCATTAATGAAATGAGAAGAAAGGGTGGGTCTGATGGTCAGTATTAAGAAAATGAGATTGCGACTTGAAGAAGTTAAAAATGAATTAGAAATGGATTTGAACAGAATAATTCAACAAAATAAAGAACTAGAAGAAATTAGTGAAGAACTTTTAGGTGAAAAATTATCAGATGAGATTATTGAACAGGTTGTTGAGCAGGAATTTGTTGCCACAATTACCCGAAGAATAAAGGAGGCTTTTGAATGAATTGGAAAAAAATATTAAAAAATATATTTCCAGAAGAAGGGGAAAGTATGGAAGAATTTATGGATAGGACAGGTACTGATAAAAAAATAATTTCTCCAGAACAAGTTAGGGGCTTTAAAAATAGACCCATAAAACCAACTGAATTACAGGAAAGGGATGCTCGTTTTCTAAAAAATACTAATGACTTTGGGGCATTAATAGAAAGTGAATATTGTCATTATGTTCAAGATTATAATTTAGAACCTAAATCATTGATAATCGTAGGAGAATTTAATAAACCATTAGATGAATTAGTTTATAAAAGACATAGTAAAACTACTGCTTATAATTTAATTCATACTATTTATTTTAATAAAATATATAATACTGTGAAAAAAAATGGCGGTAACTTAATTCTTAATGATGAATTACACAATACAGAAATTTTTAATATGGAAACATTGAATAAAATATCACCAAAAGCAAAACCAGATAATAATTATGATTTTATAGATATTGATATGAGAGAGGTAAATAATAGTTTAGGGTCAGCGTGTGTTTTTTTAGATAGTATGTTTAGTGTGTTTTTACTATCAGACCCATTTAAAGGTTTTATACATTCTAGTAGGATAGCACATAGTAGAAGTACGCCAGATTGTAAAAAACTTTTACAGTCATTACCTTCATACAAGGGGATGAAAACGGCTACTGGTGAAAGGGTTCCTAGTGAGGAACGAAGTCAAATACCTACAAGTTTTTTTAATATTTTACACGATGCGGCTAACGAACTTGTTGAACAAAACGATTCCTATATAGTTTATGGCGTGTGTAAATTTCATATACCCAGTCATTCTGGTTCACAAATAGGTAAAGTATACACCGTCTATTTTAGTACAGAACAAGAAATGTATGCGTTGATTAAAAATTATAGAAATTTATTAAAACCATATATGGGTCGTTATTATAATCCTTTAGGTATTTATGACGAAAAGAAGTTAGGAGTAACAAGATTTAGACCACAAGGAAATAGATTAGGTCAAAGAGACATATTAGACAATTTGTATGTAGGTGTAGGTAATTTTCCAAAAGTAATACCTAAATCAGCAAAATTATTCAAAGAGGAATTTAGTCGGATATTTGATATAGCATTTTCAAATGAAATTACAGATAGAGAAGAAGAAAGAATTAGAGGCGGTTATCTAACTAGGTCAAATATGCCTGTTCCCGAATGGTTTGAGGATGTGGGTAAAATTCTTTTAGATGATGAAGTAGATGCTTTCTTTACCGAGTTTGTGGAAATAATTGAGGAAGGTACACAAAACGGTTTATCAAAATCAGAAAATACTGAATGGTTTATGAGAAATATGTACTATGCGTTACAAAATATAGATGAGTTAAATATTAGTAATGAAGATTACAAAGAATATTTGTGGCTTACTATGGAAGAAGTAATTAAGGTAACTGCTGATGAAATGGCTTATATTAATGTGTATAATGAAGAGGAAGAAGAAGATGCTAGAGTAACAGAAACTAAGGCAATTGAACATATAGATAATTTTTTCAACAAGTTTTCACACGAACTTTTAACTAATGCAGATATAGAATCTATTATAGATTACATGAATACTGGACCATCTGGTGTAGAAAGAGCAAGAATGGAAGGAGATATGGGATATGGACAACAAGATTATGGTGGAAGAGTTAAAGAGACTGAAAGAATAAATCCAGAAGGAGTTGAAAATATGCCAGATGAGGATAGGGAAGAACAGGAATTAGAAGAAAGATTAAGGAGGCCAAGACGTGGATGAAACAACATATTTAGTTACACTATTAGACGAATACTGGAATACTGCTGTAACCGCATTAGGTTCAGATATACCCTCAATACATAGGGTTAAACCACAAATAATGGATATTAGGTCTATGGATTCAACTAGAACTAATGGGAGAGGCGGTAATAGAGTTAGAATTAGTTCTGCCAAAGAAACTACGGCAGATGGTGTTACGCCTTCTAAAGATTTAGTTGTAATAATGGAAGATTCTCAGTCTATTGAATACCCTACTAGAGATTGGTCTGTCCGTAATGAAACTTATAGTATGTCTATTAGTATTAGAACAAAACAAGATGATAGAAGAACTAATGATAGTGGGAGAGTTTCCCCTAGTGGTTCTACGTTTGGAAGAGATAGAATAGAAAACCTTTATAAGATAGTTCGTTACATAATTGAAACTAACAGAAGGGGATGGTTTAGGTCTGCTGGTACTTTGTTCCAAGACATTAAGCATATAACCTTCGGTTCTAGAACCGAAAGTAATGATAAGAAAAGTAGAATATTCGGTTATAAGATTAACGTAACACTTAAGCGTTTTTCGGTATGTTTGTAAAGTAGGTGAAATAAGATGACGAGTAATAATATATGGATGGACTCAGGGGCGATGGTATCTATGATACCTGAAATGGATTTGTATTTGGGTGCTTTTACAAGTATCGACGCTAATACTGCCAGTGGAAATGAAAATGACAGAGTAATAACTTTAAACAGTACATTTACTACTAACTTTAGTTTAGTAACTAATTTGTATAGAGGTTGTTATTTGAGAATTCACGCTGTTAGTGGTAATGCACTAATAGATAGAGTGATGATTCAATCCAATGCCGCAGGTACAATTACCGTTAATAATTCACTTGCTTCTGCAATTACGCCTTCTAATTCAGCAGTTGCTGATGCTAGCGCACATTATGGTGTTATTGAACATCAGGGCGCACCTGTTCCTGCCCCTAAGGGTGCTAGTGCAGGTAACGTTTATACTGCTCAAGTTTTGAATATTCAATTTAAATCTGATACCGCTTCTGATTATGAAGATGTAGGTATCATTTTTGGAACACTACAAAGTGCAGGTGGAACGGAAGATGACGTTGGTATTTTCCTTACAACAGATGGAACATATGGAAATGCAGGTTCTTTGGCAGGTCAAACAGAAGATGACATTACAGTAAATATTGGTGATTCCGAATTGACTACTGCTGAGGAATATATTGACGCTGTTATTGCGGCAGTTGGGCTAAAGGCAGGTATTAATTTTACTGCCACCAGAAGTGGTGATAGTCTAATTTTAACAAATGAATTTGGCGGTGTTGTTGCTAGAACTGCGGGTTGTGATGACGGTGGTTCAGATTCTACTATTGCTAGTTTAGATTTAAAATCAGCATCTACTATTGAATTAACCACAACAACAGCAGGGGCTACTACTGCTTCTACAAATCCTAGACTTCTATCAGATACATGGTTAGGATTAACTAGTGCAGTTACTATTCCTTCCACCAGTATTGAAACTAAAGGTATTCCAATTTCAACAGGTTCTAGAAGTATGGTTTATCAATTTAAAGGCTCAGAAACTACTAGCGGTGGAAGTTTTTCAGTATCTGCTAATCACTTTGGTTGGCTTTACTACGCATTGGGGAAGAAAACCGCTTCTTTAGCAAGCGGTGGAACACCTACTGTTTCTTCAACATTTGCTACATCTGGACTTTCAGATACTGCATTTATTTTAGATACTGGGGTAACTAGTGCAGGATTCCATAGAGTAGAAGATAATAAAATTTGCCCTCCTCTTAACCCTCAATTGGGTCAAGATACAACAGGAGTTCAAAGTGTTTCTGATACTCTAACTAATAAAATTACTTACGCTTTCTCAGAATCTAATAATGAAGATTTACCTACATTTGCATTAGAATACACATTAAAAAAGCCAGAAAGTCAATTAACGGTTGCCGTAGATTCCAGTACAGAAACTGTATACTCTAAAATTTATCCAGGTTGTGTAGTTAGTTCACTAACTCTAGACGCTTCTGCAAATCAAGAAGTTAATATGAATGTAAACTTTGAAACTAAAAAGACATTTGTAGCACCTACAAATTACGATACTGCAAACAACGTAACTGATGCTAAGAATTTTGTAAACTTTGGTTCACCAAGAGGTGGAACTGCTAATCAAAATGACACGGCTCTTTTACCATTCTTCTTTTCAGATGGAACCATCTCTATGTTTGGACAAGATTACATTAGAATTGAAACTATGTCTCTATCTATTGAGAACTCATTAACACCTAAAAGATTCATAGGTGCATATGATAAAACTAGTCAATTTCACCTTCCAGGTCAAAGAACATACAGACTATCATTTACTGGACTTGTAACTGATGCGGCAGTATTTGACGCACTAAGGAGAACAGAAGCATATTCATTGAATGGTACATCTGGTAACGAACTTACACTTAGATTTACAAAGGAAGCAGGTTCTACTGATGAATTGTTGGAGATGAAGTTTGAAGATTACATGGTAACTACTGCTGACTTCCCACTAACAAACGATAATGGACCAATTTCAGTATCATGGGAAATTCAACCGCTTAAGTTAAAATCTTGTAGTCATATTACTAACTGGGTTATTCAAGGCTAAATCTTATAAGCCTCTAGCACTTGCCTATAACTAAGGAGAGGAACTCTATGAAGAAAACATTACAGAATAAAAATTTGCTTTTTGCGGCTAGCGATAGCCAAGTACATTACATTAAGGTTGCACCTAAATCAGATGAATACCTAAAGGTTTGGATTAAGGAACCTACTTTTCTACAATTGGAAAAGGCACAGGCTAAACTGATAAACTTGAACAGTAAAACTCAAGATATTAGTCTAGAAATGGACACCCTATTTAGGTATCTATGGGAGGCATTTGTAGAAAAGACTGAGCCTTCTCTATCCGCTATTGAAATTCTAAGACTTAATCCTTATGTGGGAAATCAGATTAAAGAAATTTTACCTGACCCATTTGCCCTTGAGGGGGATGAAGATTTAAAAGTGCTTACCGACGAGCCTTAATTGATAACAAAGTAGATAATCCTAAGGTCGCTTCACGCATAACTTTATATATCTTGGCAAAGGAACTTAATATTAGTCCCGCTGAGGCGTATTCTTTGCCTTACAGCATGATAAGGGACTTTATGATTCTTTTTTCAATTCAGAAAGAAGAAGAGGCTAAACAGATGGAGAAGATGAAAAATGGACTTCAGAGCAATAGAACGGGAACTAGAGGCTACTAAACAAGGGTTATCAACCATTACCCAATTGTCTTTAGAAACTGAAAATGCGACAGATGACTTAATATCAAGGATGACTAAGTTTTCTGGTATTAGTTCAAAGGGAGGAATTATTCGTTCTATCGTTACTAGAGGTTTAGTAGCATTTCCAACAGGTTATAGAATAGCGCAACAGGCTTCTTCTGCATTGTTGCTTTTCAGATATTTAGACCAAAATAGAAAAGAGAGATTAAAAGAAGAAAAAGAATTTAACGAAATAATAGGAAGAAGAGAAACTATTTTAAGAAAGGTTCAGCAGTTAGATAAGGAGAATTTAAGTTTTCAAGAAAGAGAAGCGTTACTAACTGATGCAAGTGTTAAAAATAAAATAAAACTATTAGGCGTAGAGGGTGCTATTAGACAGGCTAGACAAGATTTAATGAAATCGAGTAAAAAGGTTAGAAGAACTGGAAGATTAGCGATGCGTGGACAAGCCACTAGATTTATGCAAAACCCAGATGGTGAACCCAGAAGTTTTAGTGATTTTGGTATTAAAAGAGGAACGGCAGAAGAGTCATTAGATATAGTACAGGCTAAAATGCAAGAAAAAGAAATACTTTCATTTAATGATAGAATTAAAGGTATGGGTGGAGAAATTAATAAGGCTTTATTAGGTGCTTCTAAATTGAAAGATGAAATAGAAGGTAACGATAGAATGATGAAATCTGTTAATAAATTACAGAAGGAAATAGAAAAATTAGAAAAGACTAAAAGAAGTGATGTCGGTACAGATGAATTTAGGGCTATTGTAAGAGATATGCAAAGAATTACTAAAATTTTAGATGAAGGAGATTTACTTAAACTTGTTGAAGGGGGTTCTTTGGATTCTTTAATGCAACAGGCAATAGGATTAAAAATGGCTACTGACCAAACGGAAGAGTTAGAAAGTTTATTTAATCAAGCGATGGGAATGCAAGATGATGCGGAACGAGAAAGAACTACAAAGAGAAGGCGACTGATGGCAGAAAAAAAAGGCATGGAAAGGTCTTTAATGGGTTCTGAAACTTTGAGGGAAAAAAGAAAGGAAAGAGATTTAGCACTATCTATTATAGAGCGATTAGAAACTCAACAAAAAGCCCTTACAGATGAACAGGTATTTTTAATTAAAGAATTACAGGAAACTGTAAAGGGTATTAATGAAGAGTTTGGGACTCCAGATAAACCTGTATTAAAGTTAGGAAACGCATTAACTAGCCATAGAATTAGGGGGGGTATGTCTGAAACTGATGCCTTAAAAAAAGATGCTGAACAAGGTGAGGATTTAATAACGGGTGTTAGTCAATTAGGATTCTTTGAAAAGTTAAAAATGAAGGCAGGTAAAAAAAGAGATAGGGCTAGAAAGAATCTATTTAGACTTGTGGTATTATTAAATAAAAAATTTCATCCTACTTATCTTAAATTAATGCTAAGGGTTGCAGGAATGGCATTGTCTGTATTAGGGTTCTTTATTGGAAGTATGTTTATGATTGCTGGGCTTGTATATCTATTACACGTAAGCGGCTTCTTTAAAAAGACTTTAAAAGGGTTTAACAAAATACGAGAGTTTATTCCCGTGTTTGAAATATTCCTTGAGGGTGTCTTTGATTTCTTTGGCGGTTTATTCGATATAGTAGTTGGTCTATTTGGGGTATTAATAGCGTTATTTACTGGAGATAGTGGAGGACTAATGGATTCTTTAACGAATATAGGAGAGGGTCTTTGGTATAGATTACTTCCAGGTTTAGTTAAAATAATCTTTTCCGTTAGTATAAGTTTACTAGGAATGCTAATTTCCGCATTAGCAGGGTTATTAGGAGTGGCCTTTGAAAGTGTTACTACAATGACTAGTTCATTAGGTGGTGCTGCTGGTGGTATTGGTGGTGCATTAGCAGGTGCTAAATTAGGTGCTATGGCAGGTTCAGCAGGTGGACCAGTAGGAACAATAGCAGGAGGAATAATAGGGGGAGTCATAGGTTCTAGTGTAGGTGGTCATTTTGGAGAAGTTATTCAAGGTAAATTATCAGGTAAAATGGCAGATGGCGGTACTACTTCTAGAACTGGTACATATTTAGTAGGTGAAAAAGGACCAGAATTAGTTTCATTACCTGGAAATACTAGAGTATTCAATAATACAGATACCTCTAGAATGATGAGTCCTACAATTAATATTAACGTAACTGGTAGAGTCGGTGCAACAGAAACTGAACTTAATGATATTGCCCGTAAGATAGGGCAAAAGATAAATACTCAGATGAACAGGTATAATTCAAGCGGGTTGAGGGGTTAATATGGTAGACGCAAATGATATTCACGCAAGTTTAATGGGTAACTTTGGGACAGACGGGTTTGGTTTAGACCACACGGTATTTTTACAATTCTCAATAGGTAATGATACAACAGACGGCGCACATTCAAATAGAATAATGTTGAAAGCGGAAACAGTTACTATTGCCACAACAAGAAACGTACCTCAAATTCCCATTCCCTTTTCTGGAACAATTACTGGTGAATCCACCGCTTTAAGTATAGATATGGGAGTAGCAAGTAAAAGAATTGGAGTACAAGGTGTAATTACAGACCAGTATATTAAAAAGAAATTTAAAGATGGCTCAGTAGTGCAAGTGTTTATGACGGCATATGAAGTATGTCAGTTATTACATTCAGCCGTAGACGCTTCTTCATTCCAAAGAAATCAAAACTTTTCCCGTTTATTTATTTTATATCCATCTAGAGTAGGAGATGATTACACATATAGAGATGGTGTAACTAAAGATACGCCAGTAGATGAATGTCCATTAGTGCCATTTGATTATAAATCTAGGGCTAAAGATGCTTCACCTGCACAAATAGGCTCATTTGCAGGTTCAACTGATGGACAAGATGATTATAGAGGTTTAACGGGAGTAGTAGAAAGTTTCGATGCAGGATTTAATGCAGGAATTCCTTATATAACATTTAATTTAGGATTCACACCTTCATTCGTATTTACAGGTTGATTATTATGGTATACACAGTATTCTCTAAAGATAGAAAGTCCTTACAGTTTCCCGTTATGTGTGATGGGTATATTACAATACCTAGACATTCTGGTAATGCACCTAGTCAAGAAATAGGATTATGGGACCATTCTGGCGGTTTATCTTTTGAGGCAGTTATTACACCCTACGATATAAATGGTAATCCAGGTAACTTTAGTGCAACTCAAAAATCTCTTTCTAGAGACACGAAGGGAGAGGCTTATTTATCAGAGGCAAATAGAAAAGACCACGAAATGGTTTTATTTTACAATACAAATTTAAAAATAAGTTTAGATATGGTTGATAATTATACTAATCCTTATTTACCCGCTAGTTATAAACTAAAGGCTGATATGAAAATTGGCGTGGTAACTACTTCTTTATCTTCTGAAACTATTATAACACCTACTTCTATTGACGAATCTTCTTTTAACCCCGCCTTATATCTTTATAATAATCATACCCCCTTTGCTAAAGAATCAACAAGAAATGTTAATACCTACAATATTTCTACAAATACAATAACCCTAAGCGGAACACCAGATATAGGTGCGGGGTATATTGTTTATAAAGACGATGGTACTAGTTTAGGTACAATTACATCAGTTTCTGGTAATATATTAACAACGGATGGATTTACTATCGCACCTAGTAGTGATATTTTTTATTCCTTACCACAAGAGCCACTTTACGCTAATGGTATACATCATGTGGCCTTTTCTTATTCCCCCCAAGGTCTAATGCAGTTATATTATAACGGTAAATTAGTAGGAAGCACCACTCATGGGGTTGGTGGAAATTTTTCAATTGATACTTCTGATTGTTATATTGGACAAAACCCAACTGCAAGTGGATATTCAGATAGAAGAAAAACGCAATTTATGGGCGAACTACATGAAATAAGTATATTGGGAATTTCTAAAACCCAATTCAGAAGTACAAATACTTTATACCCATTATTTAAAGAAATATTATTATATATGGATTTTGAGGAGGCTAATTTAAATGGCTGATGAACTTTACGTTTTAAATGAGGAAGTAGCCGTTCCCTCATTATTTACCTCAGCACCTAGTACGGGTACATTTAATACAGAGACAGGTGTTAATCCTAGAGCAGTAAGTATCAATGTTTCTAATTCTACTGTATTAGGCATCAATTGTTATGAGGTACATTCAGACGACGAATCTACTATGGGAAGCGGTACAGTTACTAGTAGTAAATTAAATAGGTTATTTCCCGTTAGCACTACTGTTGCTGATTATGCTGATAATATTATTGAAAATAATGGATATACAATCACAATAGATACTGGAAGTGCTAGTGGATTAACACTTGCTACTACTAAAGACTACTTTGTTGTAATTTATGCCGACGATGTAAAGAAACATCATGTGGCTAAAATAGTAGAACAAACGCAATACGATGGAAATAATTATAGTTTTGAATTTACACCTAGAGTAAAGGAAAACATTACAGTAGGTACTAAGGTGGCTATTTATCAAGGTCCAGATAAAACTGATAATGTTGTAGCAGTAGGTTATGGGTTATTAAATGCTAATGATGATATTACCTTAACTTGTAGTGTACCTTCGGTTAGAATTATTGTAGTACCCGATGCTACTGGATTACTTGTTGGTGGAGGTATTTCAAGTGTTAGATTCCCAGCAGGAACTATAATTACTGCTATTAATGGTCTTGTTTTAACAACTAGTCAAGATTCAACGGCAGTTGGGAGTTTTTCAATTACGTTTATTAAAGAAGAAAGACATGATAAATATGTAGAAATTAGTAGACCCACTTTTTACTTTTATTCAGATGATAAATTAGACCATGATAGAAAATACACCTTATTGAAAACTTCTACTAACCTAACGGGAACTAAAAAATCTGTATTTAAAACCGCACCTATAAGTTCGGACATGATTATTGATAAGGGTTTCTTTACTCACAATGGAGACCTAACGGATAATAATAGAAATAACGATAATCTTTCCCCACCTAGAGGTATTAATGCGTACAATGCTCAAGGTTCCACCTATACATTTGATGAAACTACATGGGCAGGTTCATCTAAAAATATATATGATTCTGACGGTGGGTTATCCACATATATTACAT
>UEXM01002246.1_pt1 | contig 14148 bp, 3 predicted proteins | sample 1796661 | NCBI WGS metagenome assembly UEXM01 (sample SAMEA4772469, study PRJEB27181) | metagenome | reverse complement strand
GGAATAAATTTTATTATAAAGCCTGAAATGAATGCTGATAAATATAAAGTTTTGAACGATTGTGTCACCGCGCTGGCAAACGAATTTTCTACCCCTCTCTTTATCGGAGAACAGTTATCGTTGTCAACGATTTATAACATTTTAAATAATGTTCCTGGCGTCAACGATACTGTAAAAGTACAGTTGATAAATAAAAGCTCCGCTAATTATTCAAATGTTTTCTTTTCAATATCAGAAAATATGTCTCCCGATGGAGACCGCTTGGTATGCCCTAAGAATGCAATATTTGAATTAAAATTCCCCGAAGTGGACATTAAAGGTAAGCTAAGATAATGGCAATTAAAAGATACAAGGCGACAGCCGACAATACTATCGCGAATGGTTATCAAGAGAACCTCGGAACCCGCGCAACTGGCTCAAACATGGGCTTGGCAGATGTTAGCGAGGTTTACTCAATTTACGGCAGAGCGGCTACGACATCCTCAGAGTTGTCTAGAATTATAAGCACATTTGATGTGACTTCCATCTCTTCTGACAGAACAACCGGAACGATCCCTGCATCTGGTAAAGTAAAATTTTATCTAAGATTATACAATGCTGAGACGAGCAAGACAGTGCCCAAAGACTTTAAATTGGTTGTAGAGGCAATATCGCGAAATTGGACCGAAGGGGATGGACTAGATCTAGAAAATTACAAAGATTTGGGAGTTTCAAACTGGATTTTCGCTTCAGACGGCACAGCTTGGACTACAGCGGGCGGCGATTATCACGCTCTCCCCACCTTTGAACAAACTTTTGAAACAGGTCTGGAAGATCTGGAACTAGACATCACCACCCTAGTGGAACAATGGGTTGCAGGAACGAAAGCTAATTACGGTCTCGGAGTTCGTCTAACATCATCAGTAGAATCTGCCACAACCTCTTACTACACCAAACGCTTCTTTGCGAGAGGAACACAATATTTCTTCAAGAAGCCTGTAATTGAGGCACGTTGGAACTCTTCAGTTCAAGATGACAGGGGTGACTTTTACATGTCTTCTTCGTTGGTCCCAGCATCAGACAACTTAAACACCCTTTACTTATACAACTATGTTCGCGGACAATTGGCTAACATACCTGCCATCGGAGCCACTGGCTCTATTTCTGTAAATCTATATGAAACTTTAGGCGACTCCGCTCTTGCGCAAGTTCTAAACACTCCCGCAGTGGGAGGATATGTCTCACCGGGCATTTATTCGTGTTCTGTTTGCATAGTTGGAAGCTATACGACACTAAGAGATGTCTGGTTCTCAGGAAGCATAGAATACTTCACAGGAACCATTAGTCCACAAAGCTTTGCAGCCTCATCTCATTCTCAAGGAAATAGTAGGAGAGTTGTCAATATTAAAAACCTTAGAGCAAAATACTTCTCTGAAGAAGAGGCTCGCTTCAATGTTTATGTCAGAAACAAAAACTGGTCCCCCACTATTTATACAGTAGCGTCAACAGAAATAGAAAACACCATTATTCCTAGCGCATCATACAGAGTTTATAGAGTTTTGGATGGACTTAATGTTATACCACACGGCACAGGATCAGAACTACAAACACTACTCTCCTATGATGTTTCAGGAAACTATTTCAACCTCGATATGTCGCTTCTTGAACCGGGATACGAATATGGCATCAAGCTCGCATTCTATGATTCACAGAGGCAATCTTGGATCGAGCAAGACCAAAAATTCCTATTCCGAGTAGAAGATTATGAGTATTAAAGACCTATTTGACCGTTCAACAAACTACGTTTCCAACACAAGCCAGAAAGATGCCTTCTCTGATGCTGAATCATCGAGAAATGTTGAGGCAATTTCTGAAAAACATAACACGTTTGAACCACAAATAGATTATAACGAGCCTCTATCTTTCGCTCGTTTTGGATCCGCAGAGTTATATTACCAATCCGCAATCGATAGAATCATAGATTTCTATCCTTATGATGGCTCTGACGCAGAATACAATGAATTTTTCAATAAATCTCTTGGTATAGAAAAATATATCTTCAATAACCTCTATCCTCGCACCAATGGATATGTCAATTTTTCAACTTCATCAATATCTCTCAAGGGTGGTCCGCACACAATCAACTCGGATACAACGAAGGGGCTCTTCAAAGATCCAGAATCTTCACAACGAGAGACGGCAAACATTTATGATGAAAACATTTATACGACTGCCGGGCTGCCGACAGACTATGGAGAAGGAACAAGAGAATCTAATCTAAAATGTGATTTCACCAAAGGCGTTACCGTTGAGTTTTGGCTTAAAAATGGAGAAATTGCAAATGACACCAAGCAGGCTCTTTTTCATCTGACCAATTCTGTGGGAGGAGACGAATTTACTCTATACCTCTCAGGAACCACAGCTTCATCCCCATTCTTCACAACCCTCAGCGCATCAAATGTTGCAATTTTTGGAAATGAACGTATAGGAACGACGCCGACCACCACATCAATTTTAGACTGGAATCATTATGCTATTTCTTTCAAAAATCAGGGTAATGCAGCAGGAATTATAACAAAATTTTATCTAAACGGCAAACTCGATCACACAACTACAATAGGGAGCGCTTATGTTGCTTCCCTTGAGCAATCTGGAACAATCGCTCACATAGCATCTGGTTCTGCCATCCAAGAGCATCTTTTCTTCACTGGCTCTATGGATGAATTCCGTTTTTGGAAAACCGAAAGAACAGCACAAGATATTGGTAGAAATTGGTTTGGACAAGTCCGTGGCGGTGCCAATACAGACATCTCTAATACCACCCTAGGTGTATACTACAAGTTCAATGAAGGTATAACGGGTGATGCAACAATAGACAATATTGTTTTGGATTACTCTGGTCGTATTTCAAATGGAACATTCAACGGGTATAGTGTCACTTCTCGAAACACAGGCTCAGCAATACTTTCTGCTAGCGCAGCCACGAGCGAGTATCTTGATCCGATTATTTATTCAACACACCCAAGTGTTTCTTCACTGAAGACCGACTTGGTTAGCAAAGGTGTTGATCATGATTTGCGTAACAACGCGGCTTTTTTCACATTTATGCCAAGTTGGGTTTCAGAAGAGCACGAAGAGCTTGGCAACACTAACTTTAAATACCTAAACCATATTGTAGGATCGTATTTTGACAAGCTATACCTTCAAATCGAAGCTGTGTCAAGCTTAAAATCTCCAATTTACACCAGTGCCTCCCACAAGCCAATTTCTTTTGCCAAGCACCTTCCACCATCTATGGGGCTTCAGTCTCCTGAGATTTTTGTAGATTCAAGTGTTATGGAAAAATTCTTGAACAGAAGCGAGACGCAAGCATTCAAAAACGATCTAGATGAAATAAAGAATCTCATTTATTTAAATCTCTATAACAATGTAACTTATTTGTTCAAATCAAAAGGAACAGAAAAGGCTGTTAGAAATGTCTTAAGAGCTTTTAATATTGATGACAAGCTTGTAAGATTAAACACTTATGCCAACAATTATGTTTACGAGCTTGAGAATAATCTGAAGCAAACCATACTAAGAAAATCTTCAGTAAATTTCAATAAAGTAGAGAACTTGGGCGCAGTGATTTACTCATCTGCTTCGGCTGATAGCACTCAACTTGGATACATTTCTGGCTCTGGAGTTAACTCACATGAGCTTCGGTATGGATTTACCCAGGAGGCAGACATAGTATTTCCAAAATTTGTCCGTCTAATGGACAAGTTCGAAAGAGATTTTACCAGAGTCTCCTTGTTTGGTATCCACTCTGCAAGTTCTATTTTGCCACAAACAGAAGCATTCGATCCGAGCTTTTATGTTTATGCCCAGAGAGATGAAGCATACTCAAAAAATGTAAAATTTGTTTTATCCTCATCAGTTATGTCTAGTGAAATATCAAGTAGTTTATACCATGATGTTTACGATGACGAAAGCTGGAATCTTGCAATAAGAATTAAACCAAATACAATCGGATTAACAGGCTCTGTTGCTGCTGTTAGCGAAACAGAATATACAGTTGAGTTTTCTGGCTACAACCAAAGACTTGGTGAAATCAGAAACAGCTTCAATGTGTCGAGTTCGGCAACCAAAGCTCGCATACAAAACTTTCTCTCATCTTCAAAACGAGTATTTGTTGGCGCCCACAGAACAAATGTTACTGGTGCCCTACAACATAAGTCTGATACACTGTGTACAGCTACAAGATATTGGACAAAGCGCCTCGATGATCATTCTTTAAAACAACACGCATATGATTTTGAAAACTATGGAATAAAGGATGCAAACAAACATCTTTCCCCATTAGATCAAAATAATAGCAAGACTTTAAACATCCACACATTGGCTTTGAATTATGAATTCGGCAATGTGACTGGCTCCGATAGTTCTGGCGGATTCACTGTAATTGATATAAGCTCCGGCTCTGCTGACGGTATCGCTGGCGCTTATGGCAAACTGGGTGAGATTTCTGGTTATCTATACCCCGGCATTGGGTTTGGGTTTGCAACTAGTTCTTCCGATGTTGTCTTGAATCAACAGGTCAATAGCCACCAGTTTATAAATCCAGAGTTGGCAATAAGCGATAATCTTGTTCAAATCAAAACAGATGACGACAAACTTTTTGACAGCGTTGACACAATTCCCAACTATCATTACATTCTTGAAAAAAGTATGTATGCAGCAATTTCAGAAGAGATGTTAAATTTCTTGGCAGGTGTCAATGATTTTCACAATTTAATTGGGCATCCTGTCCATCAATACAGAATGGAATACAAGGGTCTCAACAAACTCCGAGAGATTTTCTTTAGAAAAGTCTCAAGCGTAAAAGAAATTGAAAAATTCATTGATTACTATAAATGGTTTGACGATTCAGTATCTCAAATTATTGAACAATTGATACCAGCGTCAGCAGATTATACTCCTGATATCTTGAACACTATTGAGTCGCATGTATTAGAGCGTAACAAGTATCAGTATAGAATCCCAATGATGGCTTTTACTTCGTCAACCGAAGGTGTTGCTTTTGGTGCAGAAGAGATGCGATATAACTGGAATAGAAACCATGCACCGATAGACGGACTACAGGCTAGCAACTCTAATTGGTGGAAAGAGAGAGCCGAAAGAGAGGGAACAATCTCTTCTGGTGATTTAAGTTCTGACAAACAAAGAGAACAAATCAAAAAGGTTATCACCAATCAGACAAACGGCGATGTCGGTCGAAGCTTTACCGCAGCCGGTGCAAAATATTCTCGTTCAAACTTTAAATACAGAACCCTATCAAAAGGAAACATCTTTGAATCAAAGAAGGTAGACTCGATTCGCGGCGGCGTAAACTTTGTTCAAAATAAAGATATTCATTACACCTACACAGCACTTCATCCGGCAGGACCGATAACTACAGAAGATGGCGTGTTTGTGCCACGAAATGTGCTAATAGCCTTTACAGAAGACTTTGCTGCCCTTGAGGACTCCAATGATTCACCAGAAAACCCATCGGCTAAAATAAAAAGAAATGTTCTTGTACAACATGGTAGAGACTGGGAAGACGGGATTGGATATAAAAACACAAAATCTTCCTTTTCTTTTCCCTTTAATATCATTTCATCCTCTGTAACAACAGGCTTCAACAAACAAGTAGTTGAAGGCGTTTCAGCAAGTGTGGAAATAACAAACCTACACAACGATGTATATGGTCCAGACATGGAACGACCGATGCAAGGAACATTCACTAGTCATGTTGTTGGTGGTCACCAGTCTAGACACGTAAAACTGAACACTGGTGGGGACAATTATCTTAATAGACCTGAAGCTTGGAAGATTTTATTGGGAAGAAATTGCAATGTCCTATCTGGAGCAATCGGCATGGTTGGTGCTGATTACCCCTACCCAGAAGCAAACGAATTGGGAGTAAGTCCCTATCCTCTAACCGGCGCCCAGAAGGCAGTTCTTTTCCGTGATGAACTGGCAAAGAGACCAGTAAATGTTCGCAATATTCAACATACCACCGGCTCCACTATTCTTGGAAACTATGACCATAACTATCAAGTTGTCCATACAGTCGGCGGCTATTCTAACCCAAGGGCATTTATTGATGAACAGCCCACAATACCTACAAAAGCAGTGGGTGCAGATGTTGTAAAAACCATCCTTGATATCGAGAGAGGGCAAAATGGACACTTTGCTTTCATGGATGATTACAACGCCGGGTATTTAACGGGCTCTGGAGATTATAAAAACAAGACTATAATTGTAAATAGATTCTCTGCACCCGGTTCATTCGAGTCTATGGCGCCTGCCTTTAGAGATATTCGCTCTGGAGATATGTCTGTCTACAACTCAGTTCCTTATCGAAACATGACTGTACGCAGACCTTTTCAGGGTGTCACATCATCTATAGTTTCCCAAGGAACCGGCATTAGAAATTTTGACCATACAGGTCGGGCATTCGGATTGACTAACTTGGCTGCTCGTCATGCAAGTCGTTTCTACAGAGATTCTGTATTTCAGCCTGACACTAATTTTTCCAATGTTCCAAGAAACACGCCAGATCTAGAATCGCCCGGCAAAGCGGACGATGCGTTCACAGAGTTACCCTCTTTTCACAAGATACACAGAAACAATTTACTAAAACCAAGAGAGGTTGAGACAACTACTCAAGTTCCATCTTCTCTCAACCTTACTAATGCTAAGTCGCTTTACTTTACGGACGCCGGACCCACCGATGGAGTTAGTGCGGCAGCAGCAAGCGCAGCCCAGGTTGCATCATATCTTACTAGTTCTAGAACTAACGGGTCGACTTTTTCTGCATGGGTGAGAACGGATCCTAGTCGAAACTCACATGATTTATTCTCTGTTGGTCGTTCCAATGGTAGTGCCCCCTTTGTTGACATTACAAAGGTCAGAAGAGGAAGTTCCCCTGTTGGTCACGCTCTTAGATTGGTTATTCAGGCAGATAATGGCGGAAGCCAAACAGGAAACCAATGGGATGCGGTATCTGATTCGGCACTAAGTGACGGCAATATTCACCATATTGTTGTTAGTTTTGATACAACCGTATCTGGATCGGGAGTAGATTTCTATGTTGACGGAACTAAGCTGACTACTGTTGAAATCTCTCGAAATGGAACCGCGTTCTTTACAAGAATAGCTAGCTCTTACGACTTTAGAGGCTTCGGCAATGTTAATGGTCAAACATATTACACCCTTGGAAATGATTCTGGCGCCAACAATGGATCTAGCAATAGACTTTCTGGCTCCATGGATCAAGTTACACTTTGGACTAGAAAACTATCAGACGCCGAAGTTGTAAATCTTTACAATGGTGGAAATCCCTATAATATAACTGCCTCTACTGTTTATCTGGGCACCAATACTCCAAACCTTCACGCTTGGTGGACTTTTGAATCTTCAAATGGCGATGTTGTTAACGCTTCGAACCCAGGCTCTCGGAGCGCCCTTACGAACACATATAATGACTCATCTGGGAACAACTACCATCTTTTTGCAGTAGCTAAGTCCGGCGAGTCTATAGATCAAACACTCTCCAACGCCCTAACTCCGCCTCCTGTCACTGGAGATACCTCAACCACACCCCAGACGACGATAACCTATGTCTGCGATGAAAAGTTTGACAACCTTAACCAGACCCACCAGATACCACGTTCCGATCGTCAATATTCTTGGATTGCCCATTCCATAACACACACGGGAACTTGCGAACCACGCTACTCTGGCTTTATGCAAGTCAACTCGCCAATCGCTCCATATTATGAAATCACAGGTAACTACTACCCGTTCTTCGATTATGTTTCGGCATCTTTCTCCAAAGCAGGTTTTTTCCAGAACACTACAAGATTGAATATCTTTACCATTGATCCTACTGGTTCTGAAATTAACACACTAGGGGTATCACCAATTTCAGGCGCTATAAGTGTGCCGTCCGAGGGAACGATACTTAACTCTCTTCTCATTCGCCGTGGCGATACCTATGGTTGGAACTGGCGTGCCCACAGAATGCACGATCACCCAATCTTAGATCGAGAACACAAAGAAAACCTCCTAACCGCAGTGAAAGGAACTACAATCAAAGAATTCAGACTACCCCCTGTTTCTATGAAAGGTCGTCCCGTTGTTGTGAATATGGACATTGACGGTGAAAACGTCTCCCTAAAGACAACTCACAACAATGAGAAGATTTACTTCAACGAGCGAGAGTTAAACGACCTTGTGTTTGAAAAAGAAGATCCAACGCTTACTCCGCTCGATCAGCTATTAGAAGTATCTCGTCAACAAGGTTCAGACCTAAACTGGGTTCATTACTCTGAGACCCTGTTCCCCTCCAGAAGAAACGAGTTCTCAAGCGGTTCCCGCGAAAGACTTGGCTATGATAACAAGTTCTGGAGAGATAGCCAGGATGCCCGCGTTATTCTTGGTCAAACTTTCAATAACTCATTTAATAGAGACGTGGTGCAATCATCTTGGATTCTTGATCCACAACAAAACTTCTTGACAAGAACTGATGTTGTTTCTGCTTCTGGACCCATAATTCTTCATAACCCTTCTCGCTCTAATAAATTTATTAATCGAGGTATGGCTGGAGAGCTTCAAAACAATTATTTTCACTATGTGTCTGGCACATACATAGTCTTGACGTCGAATCGACAACTTACAAACAATATTAAGATTGCCTCTCAGGCTCCTGGGGCTCTATACTCACGCAAACAACTTCTTACTTCACCTAACTCCGTTGTGTCTAGAACAGGATTTGCCCAGACAGCAAGTTTAACACACACATTTACTGACAAAATTGGAATAGGTGCAGGAGAGGCACTCTGGGAGGCAGGAACACAAGCAACCATCAACATTAAATCTGGAGATTCTTTTGTGACCTCTAGTAGTCCTTCGGAGCCTTGGTTTGACGAGTATGGTGACTTCCGCGAGGAGTTACAACTTGTGGCGAAAGATTATGCTGTTGTTCCTGAATTTAGAATATCTGAACACATTAGTGATTATGTCAAAGGCGGGACATTCAACAAAACCGTTTTTGATGCCTTCGAATTACACCACACAGACATAGACAGTTCACAACAAAACTTCTATAAAGATTATTCCAACTCCGATTTTTTGAAAGAGTTTGCAAGTATCAAAGATAAGTCTGGTTTATCGGCAAAAGAGATAATGCTGACCTGCAAAGCGGCAGTTCGGTTTAACCCGTATAAGGGATTTTATCCAGCACAAAGGACGATTGATTTGACCTCTCAGTTCTCAAGTTCTTTTGCGGCAGGGTTTGCAGCCCAATTTACTTCTGGTTCTGATACGCTTCTTGAATCTCCTGAACTCATAGGCAAATACGGTGGCGCTTTAAGACCAATATTACAACCTCTCTTCGCCCCTGGCATTCTTTACAATTCGATTAAATCCGGCATCGCGGTGGATTATCCAATTCTGAATAATGACAGAAAGATACAAAAATTTAATTTTACCGGCAGCGGCGCCGACCCTGCAACACAGAATTATATGCTCCTCCCAGCAAGCGCCTCTTTGATTAATAAAAATGACTATAACCCGAATAATCCTTATTGGGATTTGCGAGTCCCATTTGAAACAATGATTGAGCCTGGAAAATTCATTGACAAAATCCAGTTTCTAGATTTCGAGCCGCATCCATCAGCGTCAATAAATGTTACAGCTTCATTAGATACCTCGGTGTCTGATGGAATCTATGAACTTATGGCAAAGAATTTCTTTGGACAGACAGGTGATTTCTTCTTAAAAGATTCTTCCTACACCAAAATTCAATCTGATTTAATTCAAGACGGACTCAGATTCAAAGATGGTGATGTATTCGCAGCCAGACTGAAAATAAGAAAGTCTCATAATGGTAACAGATTCTACAACCTTGAAAGTGGGTCAGATGGAACTAACAATTACTTCTCAACCTTTGGGGCATCTGCATTTAGTGGAGTCTTGGCTGATGACACTGTTGCATTAGCACAGCTAAAACTAAGTGGTTCATTCCCCCTTCCGCAAGATCCTGCTCATACGGGAAGTGGATTTCAAGAAACATTCACGATGTATTCTCGCCCAACTGCTTTTGGACCATCAGTTAGTGGAAGAAATTCACAACCGGAAAGAAAACATTCTCTCGCCTTTTCAAAAGGAACTCTAGATTCCCTTGAGGGTTACAACTGGGCATACACACCACCCTATTACCACGGCGAGTCATGGGTTGATTTTGTTTTCAGACCCACTTCAACAAAAACTTATACCCTTGAAGATATTTTAACAGAAACAGAAGCAGTTTATTGGCGCGCCGACCCAGGACAAATTTCTGGCTCTATTCCTGCCTCTTTGAACAATTTGTTTCAAAAGCAAAGATTGCTGATCGATCACGGCTATGTCACAGCTAGTCTAATCCTCGGGCAGCAGGCACCATACGGTGGCAGCGTCATAAACAAGAATGCAATGCAACTTGATTCATCTCTAAACCTATTTGGCGTTGAGAGGGTTCCTAAGAAGAGAAAAGACAAGTTTGGCAACACTATTCTAGATGAAAATGAACTCGCTGGCAAACGTTGGGTCATTCAGCCCAAGTGGGAAACTCCGATGCTTAACTTTGCGAATGTAAAGTATGACAGCCAAATTCCTTCTTCCGAAGACAACAATATAACTTATCCAACTAATTTCAAAGAATCTGTCCCACGCGGAATGTGGCACCAGTTTGGAGTAATCCCGACAGATTCCAAGACTGGAATATTCCTTGAGATCGATGATATACCAACAGACTGGCTTAGATTCCACTATGATGTAATTAACTTTGATTCTGTTTATAACAATAACGATCAACTCAATTCTGGATCTACAGCATACAAAGACATCCAGTCACTAACAGACCTATTTGGCTTCCAGCGCTCACAGAAAAAAGACAGCGCAAAAGTGCGCCTTGGAGAAATTGCGGACAAGAGAGAGGTATATGAGGCGGTTGTAGCTATACCCTACATCGTAGAAGCCAATGAAGACTATGAGAATGCCAAAACGGATGACGATAAGTCTCGCAAGAAATTTATCAGCATCCCACGCCAGCGTTTCTCAGCAGCACTTAAGGAGCGTGAAGGATCTCAGGACGGCGACTCACTACAAGCAGCAGGCGAGAGTATTCGTAAGATGGTCCAGAAGATGAAGCGCTATGTCCTCCCGCCACAGTTTGATTTTATCAACTTCGATGAGATTGATCCGATTGCTATGTACTTCTTTGAGTTCAAGTATGAGTTCGACAAAGACGATCTCTCTTACATCTGGCAGAACCTTGCTCCGAGAGACTACAAAAAGATTACATTCCAAGAGGCTAAGGTTGCCCATGACTTAATGAGCAATGAGCTACTAGACGAAGATAACCTAATGGATAACCCCAACTTGCGCTGGATGGTATTCAAAGTGAAGCAGAAAGCTAAGAAAGATTACTATGATCTTATTCCGCCTCAAGTCAAAGCAGCAAGACAAACCACAATACTTGATAAAGCTGAGACCGACAAGGACGACGAATACCTACAGTTCAATTGGCCATACGATTACCTTTCCTTCGTAGAACTAATTAAACTTGAAGCCGATGTTCTCTATAAGGCAGACGATGAAGGGTCAGAATGAAGTTCCTAAACAAGAAAGAGCAGGTGTTTGACATCCAGCTTACACCCTATGGAAAGCATAAGCTTTCTGCTGGCAACTTTAAGCCAACATATTATGCGTTCTTTGATGATAATATTATTTATGACTTATCATACACCGAAGGAACGGAGATACAAAATGACATACACAAGAGAATCAAACAAGAAACACAGTATCTTGAAAGCCAAACACTCTTTCAACAAGTCCTGAGCGGCTCTGTTGCCAAGGGCGGTCTTTTATCGAGCACAATTTATCAGCAGGATGAAAACTTATTTACATCTGAAGGTTTTATCGGAGATGCAAAAATTTTAGCAGAAAACAATAATGTTGCACCTGCTTGGAAAATGATAAGTATGAGCAACCAGATTACTTCATCTGCGCTTGAAGATACGAAAAATAAATTCAAAATACCGCAAATCAATATCACAGCATCCTATGTTTTGAGTTCAATAGATCCCCAGGATATACCACTAAGAAATGACAATTTGAGAGATATAATGAGAACAAGTGGTCTATTTTCTGATGGAAGGCAAATAACTTTAAAGTCAAATGATCCATTAGTCTACATAGAGGAACTAAATACGGAGCTATTAAACGAGAACTTCGACATTGAAGTATTTGAAGTCTCGCCAGAGAGCGGCAACGAGTCCGACAACTTCAGAAGACTTTATTTTCAGTCTGAGAGTCCACAAATTGTAAATGGAATGATGGTATCACAACAACCAATAGTGAATACGCAAGCCCTAACCACTTCCTCTGTGGAATATTATTTCTCCATCGCCACTGATCAGAATGTAGATCCCCGTATCGCTTGCAAATATGTAGATCAGTTTAACACAGAAAACTATTTAATAGACCTAGACTTTGAATGTTCAGACGTTGATGGTGAAGACATCTACTTTGACATCTATGGTAGAGTTACGGAGTCAGAAATATGTCCCGATTAATATTCGAAGGTAATACAACAGAGCGATTTGGAGAATTATTTCCAAAACCATTTATAGAGCAAGTTAGGATTTTTGACAATGTTGTCGAAACAGACGTGGCTTTATATTTTCAAATTCAAGAGGGGCTTACTGCATCTGAGTTCTTGCAAGAAACAGGAATGGATCAACTGAAGGTTTTTATTGGTCCGATTAGGGGTGAGCCTTTTCAAGACGCGGTGAATTCAGGAAATGGACTTGAAATTTTCAATCGTTCCATAGTGCTCGATGACCTGACTGGAGACGATTATCGGACTTATTTACTCGGTGATAACCAAGAAAATTCAGATTTTTTCTACAATTCAGATGGAATAAAATACATAAAATTTTCAATAACCGATAACACTTGGACGCAGTTTAAAAGTGACTCCAACTCAGAAAAATTTATTGTAGCTTTAACCTGCTTTGATGATGTGGATATCTCTGGACCCTCGGTGGGACCAACCAATCCACGAACAAGAACAACAACAAATATAAAATTATATGGCAAACAAACATCTGAGGTTTCTTTCGAAAAAGTTTTTAACGAAGACGGTTCAATAAACACTGATAAACAACAAGTCTATATACAACCAGATGGTAATTACTACAACAAGACGCCACTTTATTCTCTTGACCGTAGATATAGAAAAACAGACATAGTGGATCATAAAAGAGTATCTTCCATCATCGAGCCGATAATTCAACCTTTTGTTGGCTCGGTAGTTGAAGCAGATTTGATTTCAGAAACTCTCCAAACACTATCTGATGATCCTAGGCTCTTAACAAAGTTACAAAGAAATGTTAGTAACTTTTCCAACAAGAGCACAGCCACTACTATTGGAACCATCTATGGGCAACTTGTTGATGCTATTTCGGGAATAGACGCAGAGCTACGCGCCTCTCAAGTATTACAGAAACGAAGCGTAGAAAATTTAAAAATAAAAGACCGACAAAGGGAGTATAGATTAATAGGCGATCAAATAAACATTGAGAATACAAGATATTTCAACCTACAAACCAGAGCAGGCAGATTTGTAGACCTTCCGTTTATCTCAAGATATGTGAGACCTGCCTCCACCAATGCTGATGGACCAAAGCCCTCCACGTTTGAAAACCAAGAAGACTATTTTATTGTAGACAATCAGTTATATCTTTTTGTAGATTATGAAAAGCTCCTAAATTACAAATCACAAATATCAGAATTTTTTAACCCCTACAATATATTTCAACTTTTCGGAAGAAATAGTTTAAATAAATATTACAAAATAAGAACTATGTATTTCAAAAAATTTGTAGATAATTCCTTAGCTCTGGAGTTCTTCTTCGACCCCGGCGGCGCGTCCAGCTACCGCCGCGAGGCCGACAATGAGATTTTTACGACAGTGCTTCACGATAGAAATGATAATTTTGTTTCTAAAAAAGTATATGATAGTAATTCAAGAGGAAAGACAATTTATTCTCAATTTATTGAGAGAACATTTGTAACTGTTGAGGGGCTAGGCGG
>UEXM01002245.1_pt1 | contig 14150 bp, 16 predicted proteins | sample 1796661 | NCBI WGS metagenome assembly UEXM01 (sample SAMEA4772469, study PRJEB27181) | metagenome | reverse complement strand
CAGAAGGTATCACAATGGGTATCATCTCCTGAATTTAAATCACTGATTGCAGCATAAGATGAAATTATCTAATTTAATAAATGACTATTATTTATCCTTTGATTTCAATAGCTTACGTAAAGAAACTAAAGCACAGTATCAATACTTTTTAGGTATATTGAATGACACAAAGATAGATGATGGTACAAAATTAGGTGGTCACAAACTGAGTGACATATCTAGTAAGCTTGCAAAGAGAGCTTATGAACAGTGGTGTGGCAGGGGTGTTCCCCTTGCCAATCACATTGTATCCGTAGCTAGAGTTGTATATAATTATGCAATAGAAATGGAGACTTATAATTTAAACCCTTTCGCAAACATAAAAAAGAGAAAAGCATTAGCTAGAAAAGTAGTATGGTCAAAAGATGATGTTATCAGGTTTCTTGATACTGCTTACTCTGATTTTAGTACACGTAATATAGGACTTATAGCACAGATGGCATATGAATGGTGTCAAAGATTAGGTGATATGAGGGTAATTAAATGGTCTAACGTAGATTTAGATAAAGGAACTATGCACATAGAACAGTCTAAACGTAGAGCAGAAGTATTTTTACCTATATCTGATGAGTTACTAGGTATGTTAAAGCAACAGAATGAAGAGTTTGGGTTTCAAGATTATGTAGCACCTCGTACAAAGGCTTTTAAGGGGGTGTATAGACCCTATTCTTTACATGAGCTACCTAAACTAGCTAGAAAGATTATGGATAATGCTGAACTATCTAAAGAGCTTAGACTGTCAGACTTACGTAGAACAGGCACAGTTGAAATGGTGGATGCAGGTGTATCTATGGGTAATATTATGTCGGTTACAGGTCATGCCAATCCACAATCTGTAAAACCTTACATGAAGAACACTCTCAAAAGTGCAAGCCTAGCCTTGAATACAAGAAGGGGGTTGACGGATTAAAATTCCCATGTTACAAGGCATTGTCATTGCCCAAAAGAATATATATAATAACATATATAATGAAAGGTATATAATATGATTAATATAAGAGAATATGTAATAGACTTAAATGTAGGTAATGGAGATACAAAGAGAATCAACTGTCCTAATTGTAATGGTTATAAAACATTTACTGTTACAAATAATATGGGTCGTCTCTTGTGGAATTGTTACAAGGTTACTTGTAGCATAAGTGGTAACAGTAAGGTTAGACTAACTGTAGATGATATAAAAGGTACACTGAAGAAACTAAAAGATAATGAAACATTTGTATTACCTGAGTACGTTGTACCTCATGGTGAACGATGGGAGACACTAACCTTCTGTCTTAAATGGGGTGTAGATGCCGATGCAGTTAACTTACACTATGACGTAAAAGAGAAACGTGTTGTATTCCCTGTGCAAGACAGAGGTACTATCCTAGATGCAGTGGGTCGATCAGTTACCAAGCGACTACCTAAGTGGAAACGATATGGTAATAGTGACTTGCCTTTCACTTTTGGATGTGGTAAAGTCGCAGTTGTTGTTGAGGATTGTGTCAGTGCATCAGTAATTGGTAGTGATATATATGTTGGGGTAGCAGTGTTAGGTACGTCATTATCAGAAGCACATAAGAAATACATGACACGATTCTCAACAGCCATAATAGCACTAGACCCTGATGCATTACCTAAAACACTATCTTTTGCTAAAGAGTTAAAAGCATACGTACAGAATGTATATGTATTAAATTTAACAGATGACTTGAAATATAAGAATGATATAGATATAACTAATTTAATGAACCTAACCCCAAAGGAGATATAATATGGAACTAGCACTACTAAGAAGTTTAATGGATAAAGAGTTTTACTCTGAGCATAGAGGAGCGAAATGCCCTGATAGACTGTTCAGCAAGGACTCTCGTAAGATAAAAAATGCAATAGATTCTGCTATGGACAGATATGAGAGAACAGTGACACCAGATGAGATTGAAGCATTGTTCATGTCTAGTAATCCTACGTTGACTACTGCACAGAAACAGGCTTACTCATCTATGTTTGCACAGGTGAAGAAAGAAACACCTCTAGGTGGAGACATAGCACAAGAAGTTTTATCAAAGTTGTTTCAACAAGTAGTTGGAGAAGACGTTGCTAACTTAGGCTTTGAGTATGTCAATGGATCACAGACAAGCTTAGAACCGTTGAGACGTTTGATTGAACAACACAACGATGACTTTACACCTGATTTAAACGTGGAGTGGGATGACATGGATATAGAAACATTATTATCAAAGAATGATTTAGAAGCGAGATGGCACTTCAATATACCTGCCTTGACTAGACAAGTTAGTGGAGTTAATGCAGGACACTTGATTGAGATAGGTGCAAGACCTAATACAGGTAAGACATCTTTTCATGCGAGTATGATTGCAGGACCTAATGGATTGGCTCATCAAGGTGCTAGTTGTATTGTCTTATGTAATGAAGAGGGTAGTCACAGAGTTGGTGCTAGATATTTAACTGCATCAACAGGTATGACTATGCAAGAGATAAAAGCAAACCCTACTAAGGCAAGAGACTTGTACGAGCCTATAAAGAAAAATATAAAGATTAAAGATGCTTCTAATCGTGACATGGCATGGGTTGAGAGTGTGTGTAAATCGTACAAGCCTGATGTTATTGTTTTAGATATGGGAGATAAGTTTGCGAGGACAGGTGGGTTTTCAAGACCTGATGAAGCACTCAAAGCTAATGCTATACATGCTCGTATGATTGCCAAGCAACATGAGTGTGCAGTGTTTTATATGTCTCAACTATCTGCTGATGCAGAGGGTAAGATTATACTTAACCAAGCTATGATGGAAGGCTCACGTACAGGAAAAGCAGCAGAAGCTGACTTGATGATTCTTATAGCTAAGAACCCACCTAAGCAAGACAGTAAAGATGACGAAGAGGATTTACAAAGACATCTTAATGTTGTTAAGAATAAACTAACAGGGTGGCATGGTTCTAGAATATGTACACTAAACTATAAAATAGGAAGGTATGAGGTATGACAAAATATTTAACTTGTATCAAGTGTGATATAGAACAACCTGTAACACAGTTTATTGCCATGAAATCAGGTGAGATAAAAAGAACCTGTAAGTCATGTAAGAATGGACACAAGGCTATAATTAAAAAACTAAGGGGTGAGAATGAATATCCCAATGAAGATTATTGTTGCCCTATATGTGAAAGAGATATAGAAGAGATATCTAAGTATGGTCAGATGAGAATGAAGAATTGGGTATTAGATCATTGCCATGAGACCAATACATTTAGAGGTTGGATATGTCATCATTGTAATACAGGACTTGGAGCATTTGCTGATGAAACTAAAAGACTAGCTAATGCAATGAGGTATTTAGATGAGCATAAAGATAAATGTAAAATACAAGAGGATACATATACAAAAGACGATTTAGACGATTTAAAATCAAAACTTCAATCTGCTGAACAGAGTGCTATTGCTTGTTCTGAAAGTAATTATCACAAAGACTACTACTCAAATTCACCTGAGAGACAAGCAAAAAGATTGAAAAAACTCATAGGTTTAGTTGAAGCAGGGTTACATGTACAGAAATATGAAAATGGTTTGGTATTAGTCAATAATAAATATATAGTAGCCTTGTTAAATAATAATTGGAGAGTGTTGCATAAGAATAAATGGTATATGCATAAAAATGACTTGACTCATTTTATTAATACATATATATTATCTGATAAATTACATAAGGAGTACAAAAGATGAAACTAACACTTGACGTAGAAAATACAGTAACAAAGAGAGATGGTAAGATGCATCTTGACCCATTTGAATCTACTAATAAGTTAGTCATGGTAGGTTGTCTCACAGATACAGGAGAAGAATATTTATTTAGAGATAACTTTGATGGTGTTCAACCTTTACTAGATAAAGCTACTATACTAATAGGGCATAATATATCTTATGATCTAATGTGGTTATGGGAGTGTGGATTTAATTATGAAGGTCCAGTATTTGATACTATGTTAGCAGAGTACATAATACAGAGAGGTGTAAAACAACCTCTATCACTTGAAGCCTGTGCTGAGAGATATGACTTAGATACTAAGAAGCAAGACACACTAAAAGAATATTTTAAGAAAGATATGGGAGTGGATGAGATACCACCTCAAGAGTTGTCAGAATATCTGTCGGCTGATCTACATGCTACTCAGCAGTTGTCCGATGAACTGTATAAGAAACTAAATAGTAGTGAGTATAGTGGATTGATGGATTCAGTATTACTGACTAATAAAGTGTCTATTATACTAGCGAAGATATATAAAAGAGGATTTTCAGTTGATAAAACTAGATTAGATGATGTTCGCATAGAGTTTGAGAAGGAGAAGCAGGAGACTGAAAAGAGACTACAATCACAGGTAATACGGTTGATGGGTGATACATCTATAAACCTTAACAGTCCTGAACAGATGTCTTGGGTTATATATAGTCGTAAGCCTAAAGAAAAAGCTACATGGATGAATCACTTTACTCCTTATATGAATAAGTCTGACTTCAGTTATAATATAAACACACACTCTGATATAGTGTATAAAACTACGGCAGTCACTTGTAGTGATTGTTACGGTACAGGGTATCTCAGGAAGATAAAGAAAGATGGTAGTCCTTATCTTAAACAACCCAAGTGTCCTAGTTGTGATGGCAGTGGATATTACTTTAAACCTACAAATAAAATAGCAGGATTTAAATTTAATCCACCGTCTGCTAAATGGGTTACTGCTAACGGATTTAGTGTCAATAAGAATATGTTGGCTACACTACAAACATCAGCTAAAAGAACTAATAACACAGAAGCTTTGCAGTTCTTAACTGATCTACAAAGAGTATCAGCATTAGATACGTACCTGTCATCTTTTGTGGAAGGTATAAATATATATCTAAAATCTGATAACAAACTACATGTGAGGTTATTACAACACAGAACATCTACAGGAAGATTTAGTGGAGCAGAGCCTAACATGCAGAACATGCCTAGAGGTGGTACATTTCCTGTTAAGAGGGTTTTTGTATCACGATGGAAAGGGGGAAAGATACTTGAAGCTGACTTTGCTCAATTAGAGTTTAGGGCAGCCGCTTTCCTATCACAAGATAAAATAGCAATGAAGGAGATTGAAGATGGATTTGATGTACATGCATACACTGCTTCTGTCATTACGGAATCAGGTCAGAAGACTACTAGGCAAGAAGCAAAAGCTCATACCTTTGCACCCCTCTATGGAGCAACAGGATTTGGGAGAACGTCTGCTGAAGCAAAATATTATGAACAGTTCACAGAGAAGTACCAAGGTATCAAGTTATGGCACTCCAGATTGGCTAAAGAAGCTTTAGAGTCTCGCATGATAACTACACCATCAGGGAGACAGTTTTCTTTTCCTGATGTAGAAAGAAGAAGAAATGGCAGTGTGAGTCACTTTACACAGATAAAGAATTATCCTGTACAGTCATTTGCTACTGCTGATATAGTACCATTAGTGTTGGTACATATGGATGACATGTTAGCTAGATACAAGTCTTGTATAGTAAATTCTGTACATGACTCTGTAGTAATTGATATTCACCCTGAAGAAGTACAACAAGTATTGTACTTAATAAAACAACTCAATAGTAATTTAACTAGTATTATTGAGAAACAATTTAGAATTGAGTTTAATGTACCTTTATTATTAGAAGCAAAAATAGGTGATAATTGGCTTGACACTAAAGACGTTGCATGATATAACTATGAAACTTAATAAATAGAAAGGAAAATATATGTCAGAAATAGTAAGTATAAATACCGATAACTATGCCGCTATGGCTAAAGCTATGGGTATATCAGGAGAATCTAGTGGTTCTTCTAAGAAGTCTAATAATTTAAATAGACTGAGAATATGGCACTCTCCATTGATGGGTTATGAAGAAGTCAATGGTAAAAATAAAAAGACAGAGGTAATAGAAGGTGGATCGTATCGTCTAGAAGTTATAGATGGTGACAAGTCTACATTTTATTATGCGAAAGAGTTGTCAATAAGACCTTTTGTGCAGAGATTTATGTATAGAAGATACCTAGCTAACTCCAATGCAAAGCAGGGAGAGCCAAAGGGTACTTACCATAGAACTATTATGGCAGATACTCTTAATATAGACTTGAAGGATAACACAGGTAAGTTTAATTGTGGTAAACCTACAGGTTATATAAAAGACTTCAAGGCATTACCATCTGATATGCAAGACTTGATTAGACAGATAAAAAGAGTTAGAGTTGTATTTGGTACAGTTCAACTAACTAATCCTGTAGATGTAAATGGTAATGAAGTGACGTTAGGAGAAGTTCCTTTTATTTGGGAAATTGATAATAAGGATGCCTACAAAACAGTAGGGGATCAGTTTACTATCTTTAGTCAAAAGGAAAGGCTACCATTGCAACATAGGATTGAGTTCTATGAGACTACAGAGAATCCATTACCTAATGGAAGTAGTTTCTACACACCTAATGCAAGTGTAGATATTAATAAGTCCTATGAAATAACAGAAGCAGAGCATAAATTGTTCTCTGATTTTATGGATTGGATTAAGAACTTCAATGATTATATCTATAAAGAGTTTGATGAGAAAGCCTATGCTAATCAGAAGACATCCTCTGATGAGGAGATAGAGACTGTTGAGCAGTTTATAGATGTAGAAATAGAAGAAGGAGTAGCCTAATGAGTCACCCTGCTGAACTGAAAGTACATCAGTATATGTCTGATGCTATAAATGGTAAGTCTGCTATGTCTGAAGAAGTAATAGACCAAGTAGGCAATGACGTAAAGGATGCACTTAGAAAACAGTTTGGTGGGGGTAATCAACGTGGTGAATTTAGACTACGTATGTCCAACTTGGGTAAACCAACATGCCAACTGTGGTTTGAAAAGAATAAACCTGAACTAGCTTCTCCAAAGCCAAATAACTTTATGATGAATATGATGTTAGGAGATATTGTTGAAGCAGTATTTAAAGGATTACTAAGGGGTGCAGGAGTTAAGTATGAAGAGCCTGAACATGTATCCTTAGATGTAGATGGTACAAATATATCAGGCACTTATGACTTAGTAGTTGATGGTGCAGTTGATGATGTTAAGTCTGCTTCAGGTTGGTCATACGATAATAAGTTTACTTCCTTTGATACTCTAAGGGAAGGTGATTCATTCGGTTATGTGAGTCAGTTAGTTGCCTACGCAAAAGCTGCCAAGAAGAAGATTGGTGGTTGGTGGGTAGTTAATAAAGCTAACGGTAAATTTAAGTATGTGTCAGCACAAAATGCTGAGGTAGATTATGAGATGAGAAGGATAAGAGCAACAGTGGAGACTGTTAAACATAATAAGTTTGAACGTTGCTTTGAGGATTCAGCAGAAACATGGCGAACTAAACCTACAGGAAACAGAAGACTAGGAGTTATCTGTGGCTTTTGTGATTACAAACATGCATGTTGGAAGAATTTAAAAGAGTTACCTTCTGTTATGTCAAAAGCTAAGATACCACCTACAGTATATTATACAGAGTTAAAAGAAGAGTACTTGTAAATGTCTCCTCATAAGGTAAGACGAGAAGCAATAAAGTATGGGTATAGGAGTGGATTAGAGCATAAAATTTCTATGGCTCTTGATATCATAAACTATGAATACGGTTATGAATCTATCAAGATAGAATGGGAAGATTTAGCTTATCGCACCTATACCCCTGACTTTATATTAAATAATGGTATTATAATAGAAACTAAAGGTAGGTTTTTGACTACAGACAGAAGAAAGCATCTGTGCATAAAGAAGCAACACCCTAAGCTAGATATTAGATTTGTATTTACAAACAGTCGAAGTAAGTTAAGCAAAGGTGCGAAATCTACATACGCAGAGTGGTGTATTAAACATGGCTTCAGATATTACGATAGGATAATACCTGAAGATTGGCTTAAAGAAAAAGGTAAGAACAAACATTTACAGTTTATTAAATTTAAAAACAAAAAAATAAGGAGATTATAATGATATTAGAAAACAGACCAGCAAGCTCATATTTTATAGAAATACAACCTAGAATGTTAGATTCAGATTGGACAGGTGAATTAGAAGTGAATATTATAACATCACGTGATAATCCACTACCTGAAGAGAGTAGAGCACATATGTTACATCTATGCCAACTAGTAGCTAGTACTGTAGCTTTGATGGAAAAGAGACCTGCTTTGATAGATGAACTAGAAGATTTCTTGAGTGAAGAAGATTCCTACGTAGAAACATTAAATAAGAAATCAGTATCTACTAGTGTGGATGATAATGTAATAACCTTAAACTTTAATAAGGAAACTAAGCATTGACATTAGCAGAAAAGGAATATATAAAAGACATGAGACACATGGAATATATGAAAATGATGGCAGATAAGGAGAAACATATGGCAAAGAAAGATATGGTAAATAGTCCTGAACATTATAATAAAGCAGGAATAGAAACTATTGATGCATTAGAAGCTATGTTAACTAATGGTTTTGATTACTATTTACAAGGTAATATATTTAAATACCTATGGAGATACAGGTACAAGAATGGTGTTGAAGACTTAAAGAAAGCACAATGGTATCTCAATAAATTAATTGAGGTCTACGATGGTAAGAGTTAAGATAATGATGACCGTTTCTGTAGACCCTGATGAGTACCCTATACCTTCTGATGGTAGGGTGGGGGATGAAATAGAAGATTATATTACAGATGTAATACACGAATTAGACGGAGTTAAAATAAAATATATGAGAAGTGTAACTGAGGAGACATAAATGCTTAAAAATTATTTACCAACAGACTACCAAAACTTCATAGCACTCTCTCGCTATGCAAGATGGAAAGACGATGAGCAAAGAAGAGAGAATTGGAGTGAGACTATAGATAGATACTTTGACTATATGGATAATCATTTAGTTAATAACTATAACTATACAGTTAGTAAAGCTCTAAAAGAAAAACTAACAAATCAAATAATGGCATTAGGTGTAATGCCTAGTATGAGGGCATTGATGACAGCAGGTCCTGCTTTAGATAGATGCCACGTAGGTGGCTACAACTGTAGTTATATACCTGTTGATAGTCCACGTTCATTTGACGAGTGTATGTATATACTTATGTGTGGTACAGGTGTTGGCTTCTCTGTTGAGCGTGAGAATGTAGATAAACTACCCATAGTTAATGAGCATTTTGAAGAGAGTACTACCGTTATAAAAGTAGGTGATAGCAGACCCGGTTGGGCAAAAGCTTTACGTGAACTTATTGCTATGCTATATGTAGGGCAAGTGCCTACTTGGGATACTTCAGAAGTAAGACCAGCAGGTGCAAGACTAAAAACATTTGGTGGTAGAGCATCAGGACCTGCACCATTAGTTGAGTTATTTCAGTTCTGTATACAGAAGTTCAAGGGTGCTAAAGGCAGACGATTGTTTCCTATTGAGTGTCACGATTTAATGTGTAAAATAGGTGAGGTTGTAGTTGTAGGTGGGGTTAGACGTTCTGCCCTTATATCACTATCTAACTTAGGTGATGATCAAATGAGACATGCAAAATCAGGAGAATGGTGGGATGAACCTGAAAGAAATATTAAAAGAGAAGGACAAAGATCACTAGCTAACAACTCTGTTGCATATAAAGATAAACCTGAGATGGGTACATTTATGAGGGAGTGGACTGCTTTGTATGAATCAAAGTCAGGTGAACGTGGTATATTTAACAGACAAGCCGCTATAGTTAAAGCATCAGAAAATGGTAGACGAGATATTGAGCACAAGTTTGGGTGTAATCCTTGTAGTGAGATTATACTTAGACCATATCAGTTTTGTAATCTTACAGAGGTAGTGTGTAGAGCCACAGATGGTCTAGAGTCCTTAAAAGAAAAGGTACGTATGGCTACAATCTTAGGTACATTTCAATCAACTCTTACTAATTTTAAGTATTTACGTAAGGTATGGAGGGATAACACAGAAGAAGAAAGACTATTAGGAGTTTCCCTAACAGGTATTCTTGACTGCCCTATATGGAATGAAGAAATATTACAGATTCTAAGAGATGTAGCAGTAGAAACTAACAAGAAGATAGCTAAAGATTTAGGCATACCACAGTCAACTGCTATAACATGTGTCAAACCTAGTGGTACAGTTAGTCAATTAGTTGACAGTGCTTCAGGTATTCATGCTAGACACAATGATTACTACATCAGAACTGTTCGTGGGGATAATAAAGACCCTATCACACAGTTCATGAAAGATAGTGGTATACCAAGTGAGCCTGACGTTATGAAGCCTGACAGCACAACTGTGTTCAGCTTTCCTATGAAGTCACCATCAGGTGCAATCACTAGAACGGCTATGACAGCTATTGAACAGCTAGAGTATTGGCTTATGTTTCAAAGACATTGGTGTGAACACAAGCCTTCTGTTACTATATCTGTTAAGGAAGATGAGTGGATGAAGGTAGGAGCATGGGTGTATGATAACTTTGATGAAGTATCAGGTATATCCTTCTTACCTTTCAGTGACCATACTTATCCTCAAGCACCTTATCAAGACATAACAGGTGGAGAGTATGAGAAACTATATAAACAAATGCCTGAGTCTATTGATTGGTCTAAGTTAGCAGACTATGAGAAAGAAGATACAACTAGTGGTGGTAGAGAACTAGCTTGCACAGCAGATTCGTGTGAGATGGTTGACATACAGGCTAGTTAATGTTAGAAGGTAGTCAATTACTTTGGTGGCAATGGTGGTTATTAATAGCCATTTCCATCAACACTACCATAAATTTAATAGTGTTCTTTAAAGGTAGGAAGTTACACATAAGAGAATTACTACATCTAAAACCCAAAACTAAAAGGAGTATAAAATGAGAGACATGTTACTACAAGCACTGAAGACTAAACTACTAGGTCAAATGAATGGACACATAGCTAATATAGAAGTTATGATGACTAATCCTGTAGGTGTAGGAGATCACCCAACTATAATTGACACTATAGACAAAGAACTAACGGCATTAGAACATGCTAACGGTAAATTAAATGTACTAGTAAAATATTTTGAAAGGAGACTAGAGAATGATAAAAAAGAAGAAGTTTCTAAGCAGAAAGGATAGAGGTCTAAGCAAATATGATGCTCCTCTTCACATTCAATATAAAAAAGGATTTAATGCCTTCTTTAAGAATGAGAAAACCTCATATGGAATAAATACTATGCAGTATCGTGAGTGGTTAAGAGGGTGGCACGATGCATTTGTTAGGCAACTAGAGAAGGTAAAAAATGCAGAAGCTAGAAGAAGAAGCGAGAAAATATATGCAGGATAAATTGTTTATAGATGAAGTTATAACTCCTGACTTATATGAAAACTTAGCAGGACAGACTGCTATCTTCCCTAAAGACAAAGCCTTAGAGTACTTAGCATTAGGTATGACAAGTGAAGCAGGGGAAGTTGCAGGTAAGGTAAAGAAACTTATACGTGATGGGGAAGATGTGGAAGGCTTTGAAATGAAGAAGTTTGCCATAGCATCAGAGATAGGTGATGTACTTTGGTACTGTGCTATGATGGCTAAAGAGGTAGGTGTTCCATTGAATGATATTATGAAAGAAAACTTGAAGAAGTTACATGGTAGGAAGGAACGTGGAACACTACAGGGTTCAGGAGATGAACGATAAAACTATTGGGCAGGTGCTTGTAATGAGTTACCTGCCTAGAAAGCTGTGAACATATCTTTATATGACTTAGCTAACGTGAAAGCTGTAATATAGTCTGATCCACTATTAGGGTCTACAGGCTCTCCTTTATGCTGTTCAAATATTTTTAATCCCCACTGACGAACATTTTTAGGTAATCTCTTAAATTTAACTCTGTATTTTTCTAATAAAAATTTGTTAGATAATTTAGCTCTCTTTTCATCAGATATATCTTTACCTAAATCTAAAATTTTCATATAGGAAGCTTCCTTAAACATACTTCTAATAGGTGTTAGATTAGATGTTATAATACCTCTTATTTCAGCTTGAATAAATGGCATATCCTTTTTTTGTTCTATTAATTGTTTTTCACGTGCTTGTGCTAATTTAGCTAATGCAGGAATTAACTCACTCATTAATTCATTTTCGGCTCTTCTTAAACTAGGTGTAGAAGCTTTTGATGACACACCAAATTCAGTAAAACCATACTTCTGTAAAAATAATCCTGACGGAGTATTATCTTCATAATAAGATGCTCCTGTTCCTAATTTAAGAAGAGGTTTAATTCTACGTTTACCATCTTGATCTAAAACGTATTTTCTATTTGGTAGTTCACGTTCTGCTGAAGGACTTATAAAACCCCTACGAATGAAAGGCATTTTAAATCCTGTAGCAAAAGAAGATTGAAAATCACCATACGTAGGATCAATGTTCGCATCTTTTATCTCGGAGGGTCTACCTTCAATAAGACCGAAGTCTATTAGTTTACCATCTTGTCCTACACGTATTTCAGGTAATTTAGATAAACCTCTCTCCAAATCTATTATCTGTGCGGCAGGAACAGCGTATCGCTGTACAAAATTTCCAAATGCAGTTCCTGTAACTTTACTTATTCTATCTTCCCATGAAGCATCTGCACCACCTAAAGCATTTATAAAGTCTTCTATCATGCTTGTACCTCTACCAGCTCTTAGGGTAGCACCAAAAAATGTTTCACTGAACTCTTTGGCTCCAGTTATAGGGTCTCCTATTAAAGAACCTGCTAATGTTCCCTCTCTTGCTCTATTAACAAACTCTATCATATATAATGCTTGCCTTAAAGGAAATAAAGCAGTAGTATCAAAAGATTCACCTTCAGCAGTTCTTATATATTTGTAGTCAGGGTGAGGTTCACCAAAGTAACCCTGCATCCAAGCAGGTCTTTCACTTTCAGGTTTTCTATAACCATTAGCTGCTAGATAAATAGCAAAGCCTGTTAAATTTCTTGATATATCTTCACGATCACGATCTGTTAGTTTCTGTAGCCTGTTAGGTCTAATTAATCTCCTTATGGGAACTAAAGCTATTCCTCCTGAATATTGAGCCATTAACTCTATACTAGTAAATACAAAACGAGGAAAAGCCACAATAGCAGTACCACCATATTTAGCAAGTATCTCATTGATTACCTTAAAGGGAATAAAATTAGGTACGTTAGAATATGTAGCATTTCTAGCTTTTTCCGTAGCTTCAGCAACTATCTCGGCAAAAGGTTTTGCATCTTTGGGCAATATTGTAGGTGAATCAGTTAATATTTCTTTTACACGACCGGCATTTATTTCATCTATTAAGTCTAATCCGTTGTAATTTTTTTTAAATAAATCTTCCATACTACTTAAAAAGTATGCATTTCTAGTTATATAGTCCTGCCATTTATTAGGTATGTTTAATGTGTCTACAAAATCTTCTCCTGCTTCTAATAACTGATCTACTTTAGTTGCCACAGGACCTAGCTTAATACCTTCTGGTCTACGTAATCTAACTAATTCACTTACATTACTAAATAACACATTATATTTATTCATAAATTCAGGTCTATTTAATATATAGTCTGTGTAATCTCTAGCATCTTTATTATCCAAAAGATAATTATTATGTTTAAAACTATTTCTCCAGTTCGTAGGACTTAACACAGTAAAAGCTTTTTTCTTTAAGCCTTTCTCTGTTAAATTATATAAAGCTGTATTAAATACATTAGAAAGAGTTTCCATAGGACTTCTTATCAAAGTAGAATCTACGTTACGTATCATAGTTGTTAACATAGATACCAATGCACCTCTACCTATATCAATAAACCGTAAGGCCGCTTTACCTGCAAAGTTGTACCTCTCAAGATTAGCTCTTTCCATAGCTTCTTTTCTACCCTTTGCTCCTGTTTTTCTACCTGCTATAACAGAGAACTTCTGTAGTACCTTACCTGCTTTAGAAGCAGAGCCTAAAACCATAGCTATATACTCTTCAAAACTAACGTCATACTTGTTTAGTAGCGTTGTTAATTCATCACTTGGTAGTAAATCACCTTTTATGGTAGCATTAAAAAGATTATCAATAGTCATTTTACCTTTTGGAAATGCA
>UEXM01001199.1_pt3 | contig 14160 bp, 11 predicted proteins | sample 1796661 | NCBI WGS metagenome assembly UEXM01 (sample SAMEA4772469, study PRJEB27181) | metagenome | reverse complement strand
TAACGATAACTAAAAATACTAGTAGAGTATTTACAGTGTATAAAAATGGAAGTGAACTAACTCAAGAAAGCTCACAAAACAATCCAATTGCGTCTGGTACTTTCGGATGTGATCAAATAGGTGGTAGATCAGCCGCTCCAGATAGAGACTTTGATGGAACTATGTACGAACTACTTCTTTATGAAAAAGAATTATCCGCAACGGAATTATCAGGCGTACACTCAGAGATAAGCGCTAGAAACGGATTATAAAAACAACAACAATTAAATTAAATTAAATGGCAAAAACAAAAAAGGCTAAAAAGCCTCAAAAAATCAATCTAGATCACCTAGATAAATTACAAAGCGTTGTAAACGAGATAAACAAAGCGCAAATGCAAATTGGTATATTCCAAACAAACATACATAGCTTATTACATCACGTTGCTGGAAAAAACGACGAATTAACTTTTATAAAAACTGAGCTTGAAAAAGAATACGGAACGGCTGATATAAACATCTTAGACGGCACGATAAATTACGATGAAGTTAATTAGAAAGATTACAATAGGAAAAGACTATAAAAACGACGCTATGCATTACGCCGTTGGTCAAGAGGTTTATGGTGGACATACTATATCTGATATTATAGAAGAGAAAGACAAGTACTCTGTATATATTAAAAAGAAAAAAGACATTCTACCCTGGAAAGACTTTAACAAAAACATGGCGATATCAGTAGAATATAATTTAGAGTACTAATGAAAGCGCCTTTTGACTTCGTCATAGAGCCAAAGGGAAATAGATATAACAATATAAAAAAAATTGGGGGTAAAGATCTTATATTAAACACCGAGATCTTTAATCATCAATTTGTAAATAGAGAAGCTATTGTTAAATCAGTTCCTACAGCTTTTAAAACAGAAATAAAACCAGGAGACACTATTATAACGCATCACAATGTATTTAGAAGATGGCACGATGTTAGAGGTAATGAAAAAAATAGTAGAAGTTATTTTGATGAAAACACTTATTTTGTAAAAGAAGATCAAGTGTTTCTATATAAAAGAAACAAAAACTGGAAGGCTCCGAAAGGATATTGTTTTGTGAAACCTATTAAACAAAAACAACATCTAGGAGTAGATCAAGAAGAACCGTGTGTAGGTATCGTTAAGTACACGGATAGTTCTTACGAAAAAGGAGATTTAGTAGGATTTACCCCTTTTTCAACTTTTGAATTTATAATAGACGGAGAACGTCTATACAGAGTTATGACACAATTTATTACAATTAAATATGAACGCCAAGGAAACGAAGAAGAATATAATCCAAGCTGGGCAGAAAGCAGTAGAGGAGTTGATTAAAGTCGCTAAAGAACCTATCGTAGATTCAGACGACGATATATCAGCTGACAGATTAAAAAATGCAGCAGCAACTAAAAAACTAGCTATATTTGACGCATTCGAAATACTTAACAGAATCCAAGAAGAAGAAAACTTGCTTGAGGGCAAGGCACCTGAAGAGGCAGAGAAAAAAGTCTTTAAAGGATTCGCAGAAGGTAGATCTAAGTAATGTACAAGCAAAGTTTAGTTAATACAGTTGAGCCGATAAAAAAGACTACTATTACCAGAATGAACAGAGGTAAGAAGTGGAAATACGGTTACAATAAAGAATATGACTTAATTGTGTTGTCACACAATGGAGTTATAGGTGAAATCATAGAGATACAAAATTTAATTATAGCGCTACCTAAACCACCTAAAGAAGTATACAAACACCATAGCAACAAATGGGTGAAACAAGAGTACCCCAAAGAGTTACAAAGGATTAAAAATATATTTGACTGGAGGGGTTATCCGGAAGACAGTAAAGAAAAATGGTACGATTACATAGACGAAGAATTCAAACGACGAGAAGAAGGTTTTTGGTTTGTGAACAATGGTAAACCAACCTGGATAACCGGTACGCACTATATGTATTTACAATGGAGTAAGATCGACGTTGGAGCTCCAGATTATAGAGAAGCAAACAGACTGTTTTATATATTCTGGGAAGCATGCAAGGCAGATAGAAGATGTTACGGCATGTGCTACCTTAAAAACCGTAGATCAGGATTTTCTTTTATGTCAAGTGCCGAAACAGTTAATTTAGCCACTATATCAAGTGATAGTAGATATGGTATACTTTCTAAAACAGGTGCCGATGCAAAGAAAATGTTCACAGATAAGGTTGTTCCTATATCTATCAACTATCCTTTCTTTTTCAAACCTATACAGGATGGTATGGATAGACCTAAGTCTGAATTAGCATATAGAGTACCAGCTAGTAAGTTTACAAGAAAAAAGATTACAGCAAACGAACAGCTTGAAGACATTAAAGGATTAGACACAACTATAGATTGGAAAAACACAGGTGACAATAGCTATGATGGTGAAAAACTAAACCTATTAGTACATGATGAAAGTGGTAAATGGGAGAGACCTGATAATATATTAAATAACTGGAGAGTTACAAAAACATGTTTGCGATTAGGTAGTAGGATAGTTGGTAAGTGTATGATGGGTTCAACTTCTAACGCCCTTGACAAAGGAGGAGATAACTTTAAAAGACTATATAATGCTTCGGATGTTACCTCAAGAAATCGTAATGGACAAACAAAATCTGGTTTATATTCTTTGTTTATCCCAATGGAATGGAACTATGAAGGATTTATTGACGAACACGGATATCCAGTTTTTGATAATCCAGATCATGACGTGCTCGGACCAGATGGCGAATTAATAGATTATGGAATAATAGAGCACTGGGAAAACGAAGTTGATGGATTAAAATCTGACCAAGACGGTTTAAATGAGTTTTATAGACAATTTCCAAGAACTACAGAGCATGCGTTTAGAGATGAGGCTAAAAACAGTATATTTAACCTTGTTAAATTATACGAACAGATAGACTACAACGAAGGAGTAGGTAGCGTAGCAAATGTAAACACTGGAAATTTTCAATGGGTAAACGGCGTTAAAGACACGCAGGTTATATTTTATCCAGATCCAAAAGGTAGATTTAAAATAAGTTGGACACCACCTCAACATCTACAAAACAAAAGCATAGAAAAGAAAGGAATAAAATATCCAGCAAACGAACATATGGGGGCCTTCGGTTGTGATAGTTACGATATATCAGGAACAGTAGACGGAAGAGGATCTAACGGCGCGTTGCATGGGTTGACAAAATTTAGCATGGAAGATGCTCCACCTAATCAATTCTTTTTAGAATATGTAGCGAGACCACAAACAGCTGATATATTTTTTGAGGATGTGTTAATGGCTTGTGTTTTTTACGGAATGCCTCTGCTGTGTGAGAACAACAAACCTAGACTCTTATATCATTTTAGAAGAAGAGGTTATCGAGGTTACTCAATGAATAGGCCAGATAAACTATGGAACAAGCTTTCTGTAGCTGAAAAAGAAATAGGTGGAATACCAAATTCAAGTGAAGACATTAAACAAGCTCACGCAGCCGCTATTGAGATGTATATACAAAATCACGTTGGTCACTTAGGTGATGGAAACTACGGTACGATGTACTTCAATAGAACGTTGAATGATTGGGCTAGATTTGATATTACAAAAAGAACAAAGTTTGACGCATCTATAAGCTCAGGATTAGCTATAATGGCCTGTAATAGACATTTATATAGACCTAACGCAAAGATTGAAAAACCAAAATTAAACATAAATATTGCTAAGTACTCAAATAAAGGTAATGTTTCAAGAATAATTAAAAATTAAATATGGCTGGAGTTATTAAAAATATTTTTCCAAGTCAAGTCGCTAAAGATTCTGAAAAAAGAAGTTTAGAATATGGCTTGAAAGTTGGTAAAGCAATTGAGAACGAATGGTTCTCAAATAGTCATGGCTACCAAGGTAGTAATAGATATGCTAATAATAAAAACAATTACCACACTTTAAGGCTTTACGCTAGAGGGGAGCAATCTATACAAAAGTATAAAAACGAATTATCTATAAATGGTGATTTAAGTTATTTAAACTTGGATTGGAAACCAGTGCCTATTATACCTAAGTTTGTAGATATTGTCGTTAACGGTATTTCAGAAAGAATGTACAGTGTAAAGGCTTACTCACAAGATCAATACGGAGTAAGCAAACGTACTTCTTATATGGAATCTTTAATGGGCGATTTACAAACTGTAGAGTTAAACGAATTAGCGAAAAGTATTGGTATTAATCTAAACGAGAACGAAGGGCCAGATTTACCAAGAACAAAAGAAGAGTTGGATTTATACATGCAGTTAACATATAAACAGGGTGTTGAAATAGCAGAGGAACAAGCTATCAATATGTTAATGGAAGGAAACAGATATGAGTTAACAAAAAAGAGATTTAATTATGATTTAACTGTGTTAGGTATTGGAGCGGTTAAAACTTCTTTTAATACTTCTCAAGGTGTTACTATAGATTATGTTGACCCAGCTAATTTAGTTTATTCTTATACGGAATCTCCGTATTTTGAAGACATATACTACGTTGGAGAAGTTAAAAGCATACCTATTAACGAGTTGAAAAAACAGTTTCCACTACTTACCGATGCTGAGTTAAAAGAAATATCACAAGGGAAGAGCACCAGAAATAGATACATGAACAACATGCGAACTGGTGATGAAGATAATAACAAGGTTCAAGTTTTGTATTTTAACTACAAAACCTACATGAACCAGGTTTATAAAATGAAAGAAACAAAAACAGGAGGAACTAAAGCTATTAAAAAAGATGACAACTTTAATCCACCTGAAGACAAAAAAGGAGACTTTGGTAAATTAAACAAATGTATAGAAGTTTTATTTGACGGAGCTATGATAGTTGGCACTGATAAGCTTCTGAAATGGGAAATGGCTAAAAACATGATGAGGCCAAAAAGCGATTATACTAAAGTTAAAATGAATTACGCTATAGTTGCCCCAAGAATGTATAACGGTAAAATAGAGTCGTTAGTTAGTAGAATAACTGGTTTTGCTGATATGATACAGTTAACACATTTAAAACTACAACAAGTTTTGTCTAAAATGGTTCCTGATGGCGTTTATTTAGATGCTGATGGATTAGCTGAAATTGATTTAGGTAATGGTACAAATTACAACCCGCAAGAAGCTTTAAATATGTTTTTTCAAACAGGTAGTGTAATTGGTAGAAGTTTCACTTCAGAAGGCGATATGAATCCTGGTAAAATACCTATCCAAGAAATATCTAGCGGTAGTGGTGGCCAAAAACTACAAAGCTTAATACAGACATACAACTATTATTTACAGATGATAAGAGATGTAACAGGATTAAACGAAGCTTCAGACGGATCTAAACCTGAAAAATATTCATTAGTTGGCGTTCAAAAATTAGCTGCGGCAAACTCTAACACAGCGACAAGACATATATTACAAGCAGCGTTGTTTTTAACATCTGAAACAGCGGAGTCTTTATCGCTTAGAATATCTGATATTATAGAATATTCTCCTACTAGAAACGCTTTTATACAGGCTTTAGGCGCTCACAACGTTTCTACACTTGAAGAAATGTCTCAGTTACACCTGTATGATTTTGGAATATTTATAGAACTTTCTCCAGACGAAGAACAAAAAGCTATGTTAGAAAATAACATACAAGTAGCTTTAGCACAACAAACCATAGAACTTGAAGACGCAATAGATCTTAGAGAAGTTAAAAATGTAAAACTAGCTAATCAACTTTTAAAAGTTAGAAGAAAGATTAAAATGGAGAAAGATCAAGTTAAGCAAATGCAACTCCAACAGTCTCAAGCTCAAGCTAACATACAGCAGCAACAAGCGTCTGCTCAAATGGAAATGCAAAAAGAGCAAACTAAAACACAAAGCGTGATTCAAATTGAAGAATTTAAAGCTAATTTAGAGTCTAGCAAAATGATGCAAGAAGCTCAAATTAAAAAAGAGCTTTTACAGCTAGAGTTTGAAAACAACATGCAGTTAAAGCAAGCCGAGGTTTCACGTATGAACACAGCTGATGTTGAAAAAGAAAATAGAAAAGACAAAAGAACAAAAATACAAGCAACACAACAGTCAAAAATGATAGAGCAGCGACAAGATAATTCTCCTGCTAAAAACTTTGAGCAAGAAGAACAATCACCGCTTGAACAAGATAGAGTTCAATCGATGATGAACAATATGTAACATTTATTAATTATTATTATATTTTATTATGAAAGAAGAAAAAGAAAAACCGGCGGTAGCCGAAGAACCTAAAGTAGACAACACTGTTGAAAAATTAAAGGTTAAAAAATCTAAGCCAAAGAAGTTTTCTAAACAACCAGAAAATAACACCACTAAGGTAGATTTGAAAGATTTAGCAGCGAAAGCAGAAGAAGTAACGAAGGTAAACTTAGATAAACCTGTAGAAGAAATTAAACAAGTTGAAGAACCTAAAGTTGAAAAACCTGTAGAAACACCGTTGTTAGAAGAAGTTACAAAAGAAAAAAAGGAAGTTAAAAAAGTTCCAGAACCTCCTAAGGTTGTTTTACCAGAGAACGTTGAAAAGTTAATGAGCTTCATGAATGACACTGGTGGAGATATTAATGACTACGTTAAACTTAACACAGATTACTCTGATTTAGATAACGATACTCTTCTTAGAGAATACTATAAAACAACAAAGCCACACTTAACAAACGAAGAAGTTGACTTTGTTATAAAAGACAAGTTTTTATACGACGAGGATATCGAAGAAGAGATAAATATAAAAAGAAAAAAATTAGCCTTGAAGGAGCAAGTTGCTCAGGCAAGGAACCACTTAGACGGGTTAAAGTCTAAATACTACGAAGATTTAAAAGCTGGAAGTAGGTTGACAGAAGACCAACAGAACGCTATTGAATTCTTCAACAAATATAACGAGGAATCAGCTACAGGACAAAAGATGACCGAAATATTTTTGGATAAAACTAATAATGTTTTTAATGACGAGTTTAAAGGATTTGAATACAAAGTTGGTGACAAAATATATAGGTACAACGTAAACAACGCTGAAGAGATTAAAAATTCTCAAACTGATATTAACAATTTTGTAGGAAAGTTTCTTAACGAAAAAAGCGAAATGTCAGACGCAGAGGGTTATCACAAATCTCTATACACAGCGATGAACGCGGACTCTATAGCAAATCATTTCTACGAGCAAGGAAAAGCAGACGCATTAAGAGATAGTGTTGCAAACGCTAAAAATGTGAATATGGATCCTAGACAATCGCATAGCGAAAATGTTAAAGCTGGAGGAATGAAGTTTAGAGCATTAGATGACGATGGTGGTTATTCTAAGTTTACATTCAAAAAAACAAAATAAATATTAATTTAAAAAATTACAAAAAATGGCAATTACACCAGGAGATAATTTGAATAGTACTCCGCTTCCACAGAAGCAAACACTATCTACAAATTACATCGATTTTACAGCCACTGCTACGGCAGGTTGGGCTCAACAATATCTGCCTGACTTAATGGAAAAAGAAGCTGAGGTTTTCGGTAACAGAACAATCGCAGGTTTCCTTTCTCAAGTTGGAGCAGAAGAGGCTATGTCCTCAGACCAAGTTATTTGGTCAGAACAAGGTAGGTTACACTTATCTTACAACGCGTCTACGCACGGTTCAAACGAAACTTTTGATGTCGGTAACGATATTGATGGTCAAACAGCAGGTGCTAATCACGGTATTAGAGTTAACGACACTGTTATAATGACTAGTGCTTCTAAAACAGCTAGAGCAATTGTAACAAATGTTTCAGATGCAACAGTTACTGTAGCTACTTACGATGGAGTAGATTTACAAACTGCTATCGGCGGTTCAACACCTATCGTAGTGCTTGTTTATGGATCTGAATACAAAAAAGGTGCTAACGGTAGAGCAGGAGCTAACACTCCAAAGTTTCAAACTTTCAAAAACAAACCAATTATATTAAAAGACAAGTATGAGATCTCAGGATCTGACGCGTCTGCAATTGGTTGGGTTGAAGTTTCAGGTGAAGAAAACCAAAGTGGTTACATGTGGTATTTAAAAGCTGAAGGTGATACAAGAGCTCGTTTTGCAGATTACTTAGAAATGTCTATGTTAGAATCAGTTGATGCGACTATCGCTTCAGGTTCTACAGGTGTTGACAACTTCTTAGGAACTGACAACGAAGGTTTATGGGGAACTCAAGGTTTATTCGCTGCTATCGAAGCAAGAGGTAATATTACTTCGGGAGTTACAGGTGTTAACTGGGCTACTGATTTAGCTGAGTTTGACGCTATTTTAGCTGAGTTTGATAAACAAGGTTCTATTGAAGAAAACATGATGTTTGTAAACAGATCTACTTCTTTAGCGATAGATGACATGTTAGCTGGTATCAACGGTGGTTACGCTGGAGGTGCTTCTTTCGGTGTGTTTGAAAACGATGCTGATATGGCTTTAAATTTAGGTTTCTCTGGTTTCAGAAGAGGTTCTTATGACTTCTACAAATCTGATTTCAAATACTTAAATGACAAAGGTACTAGAGGTGGTTTATTAGACACTGTTAACGCTATCAGAGGGGTTATTATCCCAGCTGGTGTTTCTTCAGTGTATGATCAACAACTAGGAAAGAATCTTAAGAGACCATTCTTACACGTTAGATATAGATCTTCTCAAACTGACGATAGAAGAATGAAGACTTGGGTTACTGGTTCCGTTGGAGCTGTAACGTCTGACTTAGACGCGATGGAAGTACATTATTTATCTGAAAGATGTTTAATTACTCAAGGTGCTAACAACTTTATGTTAATGAAGTAAGCACTTATTTATACTAAAAGACCGGGGCTTCGGCCTCGGCCTTTTTATTTATTAATTTTATTATATATTATATTATGGCAAAGAAAAAAGAAACAAAAAAACAAGAAGTAACCGAAGAGGTTACTCAGGTTGTAGAACAACCAAAGGTTGAAACAGAGGTTATGGAAAAACCATTACCAACACCAAAAAAAGACACTTGGGAAATAAAAGATAGAACTTATTTTTTAACAAGTACTACAAATCCAATAAGTAGAAGCGTTAGATCTGCAAACATATACTACTTTGATGAAGAAAAAGGATATGAAAGAGAACTGAAGTATTGTGAAAACCAAAGGACGCCTTTTGTTGACGAAATGAAAGGAGATCAAAGACTTTCTCACATTATTTTTAGAGATGGATCGTTAACGGTTCCTAAAAACAAGCAAACACTTCAAAAATTACTCTCTCTTTATCATCCACATAGAGATAGTCTTTATAAAGAACATAAACCTATTAAAGACGCTGAGGACCATTTAGATTGGTTAGAGTTTGAGGTTGCGGCTATGAACGCTGCCAATAACTTAGATATAGATATGGCAGAAGCAGTTATGCGTGTAGAAAAAGGCTCTGAGGTGTCTAAGATGAGTTCTAAGGAACTTAAAAGAGATCTTATGCTGTTTGCTAAGCGAAGTCCTAAACTTTTCTTAGAATTAGTTACCGATGAAAACGTGATGTTGAGAAACTTCGGCATTAGAGCTATGGAAGCAGGGATAATTGAACTATCAGGAGACCAAAGAACTTTTGCGTGGAAAAGTACTGGTAGAAAATTAATGAACGTTCCTTATGAAGAACACCCGTACTCAGCTTTAGCCTCTTGGTTTAAAACTGACGAAGGAATGGAGATTTACTCAAATATAGAAAAAAGATTAAATTAATCTAACTGTAGAGCGGTCGCCCTACGGGGCGATCGTAAACTACAAATAAAAAATAAATTATGGCGGTAAGTATAGACACTGTGTATCAAAGAGTTTTAGCAATATGCAACAAAGAACAAAGAGGTTATATAACGCCTCAAGAATTTAACTTAATGGCCAATCAAGCTCAAATGTCTATATACAATCAGTATATACATGATATAAGGTTAGCACATATTGAGCATGGTAACGATACGGAATACTCTAACGAGTTAGACTTGTTAAACGAAAAACTAGCACCTTTTGAAACGGTTCAAGCATCCGCGTCTATAGCTAACGGATTAACAACGCTACCAACGCATGACTACTTAGGTAGTGTTAACTATATAACTACCTCTAAAATTGTAGAAATACAAGAAGTAAGAAAAAACGAAGTTACTTATATAAACGCATCTCCATTAGCAGCGCCTAATTCTACTAGGCCAATATACACTAGAGTCAACGCTACTCAAGTGCAAATATACCCAACTAACTTAACGACAACCGCATCAGAAATATCGTGCAATATATTAAGCGCGCCTACTAGATCTAATGGTACAGATGCTAGATGGGGTTATGCCGTTGTAGGAGAAAGAGCTTTATACAATGTGGATGAGGCTACTGATTTTATGTTGCACTCTTCAGAAGAAACTCATCTAGTTATAAAAATATTAGAACTAGCTGGAATAACACTTAACAAACCATCGTTAGCTCAACTAGCTGGAAATGAAGAAAGTCAAATTATAGCTCAACAAAAACAATAATAAATGGGATTAATAAACACAACGCAGCAAGCTTATTACTCTGGAGGTGATTTTGGTTCGTATCAATTTATATCTTTAGAAGACATTATAAATAACTTTATAGTTGCTTATGTAGGAGAAGGAAAAATAATAAGTAGAATAAAAAGAAGTGACGTGCAGTTTCACGCTATGAGAGGATTACAAGAGCTTTCTTTTGATACTTTTAAATCTACAAAGTCTCAAGAAATAGAGATACCACCGTCTTTAACTATGGTACTTCCGCAAGATTACGTTAACTACGTAAAGATATGCTGGTCGGACGAGCACGGTATTGAAAGAATTATATATCCAGTTTCTAAAACATCAAATCCATTTGCAATCGACCAATCGTCTGGAGGTTTTTCAGACAATGAAAGCAACTACAACTTAAGCGCTACTTCAGGTTTTAGTGATTTAGCAGAACAAGATCCTACAGGTCACAAGTCTGATACGTGGACTAAATACAAGTCTGACTCTAATACAAATACAAACACTGGTAACGTTAGTGATGACGAAGATAATGATCTTTATGATTTTAACAAAGGTCAAAGATATGGGATAGACCCTCAGTTTTCTCAGTCTAACGGATCGTTTTTTATAGACGAAAATATAGGAAAAATTCATTTTAGTTCTAATATTAATGGAAAAACTGTGATCTTAAAATACATAAGCGATGGATTAGGAACTGACGCTGAAATGCAAGTGCATAAATTTGCAGAAGAAGCTATGTACAAACATCTAGCCCACTCTATATTATCAACAAGATCTCAAGTTCCAGAATACATAGTTGCTAGATTTAAAAAAGAAAAATTTGCAGAAACAAGAAAAGCTAAACTAAGACTTTCTAATATAAAAATAGAAGAAATAACTCAAATACTTAGAGGAAAGTCTAAACAAATAAAATAATAATATGCCGGAATTAAATCAGAATTTTATTAAAGGTCGAATGAATAAAGATCTTGATGAAAGATTAGTACCTAACGGAGAATATAGAGAGGCTTTAAATATTGAAGCTTCTACATCTGAGGCTTCCGAAGTTGGAACTGTGCAAACACTGGTTGGTAACGCAGTGAAAGGAACTAGTTTAAGAGGTTCTTGCGTGGGATCTATTGCTGACGAAAAAACCAATAAAATATATTATTTAGTTTCTTCTCCAGATAATTTTAAAGATGCTATTATAGAGTACAATTCTGAAGATGAGACAGAAAAACCTGTATTAGTAGATGTTTATAATATAGAAATACCATTAACGTTAGCGGCGGGCTCTAACGATCATATCGTTTTGTCTCCACTAGAAGCCGTTAACATAAGAGTTGGAATGGTTGTAACTGGTACTTTAGGGGGGGTTGCTTACTCGGTTAATGACGGTGTTTATATTTCTAGAATTACTTTATCTGGTTTAAATTACAACGTTTATTTAGAACAAGTTGTAACAAATAATATTTTAAATAACTTTCCATCGTTTGTTGGAGATCAAATAACTTTTACATCTGAAAGAGTTTTAAATTTTGAAAAAGACGATTATGTAACAGGAATAAATGTTATTGATAATTTCTTGTTTTGGACCGACAATAAAAACGAGCCAAAGCAGATAAAAATAGATAGATGTATAGATGGTACAGTTGACATAAGTACTCATACAAAACTAAAAATACAAGATCCAACTACCTTCTCTTTACAGACAATAAATTATGGTTTAGGCAAAGATTTTATAGAAGAATCTCACATAACAGTTGTAAAAAAATCTCCACTAACACCTCCTTATTTACAAATGTTTGACACTAAAGCAGACAGAGTAAACGGTGTTTACGCGGAATTTGCTAGTCATGATTTTACAGAGCTAAACAATTTTAACGTTTTAGTCAACGTTTCTCCAGGAGAAATGCTAATAGCTAAGCAAACTGTATCTAATGTTTCTTTTAAAGAAGGAGACGTTGTTCTAGCCACTAACGATTCTTTAGTAGGACAAGGACAGTCATCTTTTTCTTCGCATGAAGTTAGATTAGAAGTAGTTGGCGTTTACGCTGGACAATTTAATCAATATGATTTTAAAGTACTTTCAATAACTTCTACTCCTTTAACCGCTCCTACCGCTACTAGCCCTATACCTTGGTACTTATTGCTAGATCAAGAAAAGGCAATGTTTGAATTTAAATTCCCTAGATTTGGATATAGATATAAGTATGCTGACGGTGAATACTCATCGTTCTCTCCTTTTTCAGAGCCAGCCTTTATGCCTGGTTCTTTTGATTATCTACCTCAAAAAGGTTATAATCTTGGTATGGTTAATAACTTAAGAAGATTAAAAATACAAGACTTTGTTTTAGAGCCATCTTTATTACCAAAAGGAGTTGTTGCTATAGATATACTTTACAAAGAATCAAACTCTCCAAACGTATACACTGTTAAAACTATTTTATATGGAGACGAAGAGTGGAACGTTACGACGGGATCAGGTGGCTTGATGAAAGGGTCTACTTTGATAGAGTCAGAAATGATATATGCTATACTTCCTTCTAACCAACTTTTAAGACCTTGGGACAACGTTCCTAGAAAAGCATTAGGACAAGAGATGAGTGGTAATAGAATTATATACGCTAACTACTTACAGAACTACAATTTAATAGACATAAACAATAAAGAAATAAAAATAGATGTTGTTGGTGGTTTAGAATCAGCCGTTGTTGGAGCCCTTGAAATTAAAACGCCTGGTAAATCTGTTAAATCTCTTAGAACTTACCAATTAGGCATAGTATATAGAGATGAGTACGGAAGAGAAACTCCTGTACTAGCGCCGTCTAGCATAGACGACAACACGGAAGCAACAGTTGGTACTATTGAGGTGCCAAAAGGAATGGCTGACAACTACAATAGGTTAACTGCTAGAATAAAAAATAAACCACCTAAATGGGCTAATACTTATAAGTTTTTTATTAAAGAAACTTCTAACGAGTATTATAACCTAGCTATGGATCGTTGGTACGAAGCAGAAGATGGTAACGTTTGGATATCTTTTCCTTCCTCTGAAAGAAACAAAGTACAAGAAGACACGTTTTTAATATTAAAGAAACAACACAACAATGACATTTTTGTAGCGGAACCTAGTAGATACAAAGTTTTATCTATAGAAGACAACGCTCCGCAGTTTGTAAAAAGATCAACAAACAGTTTTGGATCAGTCATCATGACTTGGGCTACTGGTGGTGAACCTTTAGAAGATTACACTCAACTTTACGCGGACGCTACAAAATTTGGTAATTCTAGTTTAGCCGAATCTATAGGAAAAACAAACTTAAGGCTAAGAATAAAAAACTCTGCTAACTCTAGTAATTGGTACGATATAAATGGAATACAATTAAGTGTTCAGGGTAATTATTATTTAATAAATTTAGATAAAAAATTAGAAGAAGAAATAAATGTTTTTTTAGATTCTTCTGGTGCTTTAATAACTGGATTAGAACTTGAAATAGTTCAAAATGTGTTTAAAGAAAAACCTGAATTTGATGGTAGGTTTTTTGTTAAAATATATAAAGACGTTGCTTTACAAACTAATATACTTACAACTTTAGATTCAGAACCTCAGTTTGCTATAAAATCCGCTAAACATCATTTCTTTTTAAACAACAGCTCAGGTAGAGA
>UEXM01002243.1_pt1 | contig 14162 bp, 17 predicted proteins | sample 1796661 | NCBI WGS metagenome assembly UEXM01 (sample SAMEA4772469, study PRJEB27181) | metagenome | reverse complement strand
ACATACCATAATCGAAAATTAATATCTCTTAATTTTTTATAAGTTTCTGTGTCTAGAGAAAAGTCAATCATGTCAATGATTTCTTTGAGATAATCATATTCTTTGTTGACATGTTCTAACTTTGTCGTGTCAGTTATCTTTTGACTCTTTACTTCAAGTATTGATAATTTATCAAATATTTCACCGTTTGACACTTCGATTTTCATTTTAGACTCCTTATTAGGCGAGCATGATGCTCAACGTGCAAGAACTTGTCTATATTATCACGATTGTAGGAAAAATTTAATATTTGTTCATATTTTTCTTTATTTAATTGATCCCAACTGTCTAAAAATACTCCTGGGGCGCCATGGTAGTCAAACAATTTACTTATTACATTTTTGATATTAATTGGAATAGAATCAACTAATAAAGCTTCATAGTTTCTATGTAAGTCTGGACCCGATCCTTCAAGACAGATCACAAATTTATAGTCATCAAGCAAAGAAAGATAATCAGTGAAAGATGACTTTTCTTTTTGTACTTCAACGAACGGCAACTGACTTAAAGTATTTATTAGGTTTGACCTTTCTGGGTTTGTGTTTGCAGTGTGGTAAGGTAAGAGTATTTTGTCTTTTTTGAGAGAGAATTCTTTTTTCATATGATAGTGGAAATTAATTACATTTTGGTTTCCACCCTCTCTCTCTTTTTCTTCAAAACCTATTGGTAGAGGCACTATCCTATCATCTTCAATAGCTGGTGGGTGTACACAAAAAAGTTTATTTAAGTTCTTGTTTACTAAAATTTCTTTTACTGCGTCCGCGTCATCTCTTCCAAGCTGATAAGATGAAATTCCTGTTATTAAACTGAACTTCTTATTCAAGAGAGGAAGGATATTTTTATTAAAAAAGCCATTAACAATAAAATCTGTTTTAACAAAAATGAGGTCACCTTCACAGACATTCTTGGGATCAAAGTTATCACAAGAATGAAGACGACTAATTCCATGTTTTTTGTAAAAACTGTCCGGTAAATCTATTATATGGTCAGCAACCATAGGAAACCAATTATAGCATATAAACATATCTTTCATGAAACAACATGTATCCATGGTTGTTTGGTGCTGTTTCCGAGATACCCAGATGCGCCTGTTCTAAAATTATGAAAATATAATTCTCCTTTTATGTCAAGAGTTTCAGCGAAAGATCTAAAGCAACTTTCCATACAATGGATTTGTTTTGCTTCTTCGAATAGCTTTCCATAATAGAAAATATTCTCTTTCATATCGTTTCTTATAATAACAATATCCTCTCCAGCAATTTTTCTTATCCTGTCATCATCGATAATAAAGCCGCGGGAAGGGTCATCATGAACGAATACATATGGCTTGCCAAGGGGATTTAGTTTTTCACAGACACGTTGTTCTTGGATAGGGTCACGTTCATAATAGTAATAATCAAATCTAATATTGTAAGGCATGTTGATTTGTTCATAGAACAACTCAGCGCAACCTTTTCCAAGCTCTTCTTCTTTTCCCCATGGATAATTTTCGTGTCCAATTTTTAAAACTTGAACATTTTTTGTTTTTACAAGATTATCCACATCTTCATATTCTCTCTCATTTGAAACTTTTATTAATTCAATCCTGCTTTCGTCTCGATACATATAATTAATGAGATTGAAATATCTTTCTTTAACAAAGACATATATCTTTTTATAATTATTGTGCTTCAGCAACCATCTAACCATACCATTGCAGTCAAGGTGGTCACCTAAGCCTTGGTGGTGGTGGAGGTATAATTCTCTATTTAGATATTGTTTCAACATTTCTGTGTGTTCTGGAGTGTTTTTATCATTGTGATCAAATACTTCTCCAACAAACTCATAACCTTTTCTTTGTAAAGGAAATTTCTGTCCTCCAAAAAACTCATCATGAATCATAGCATTTTTTAAATTTGGAAAAATAACATTTTGAAAAAAAACATAATCAGTGCCATACTCATCTGTTCCGCCAAATTTTGCTATCAACTCTGTTATATTAGTTATTGATCCTTTTTTAGCTCCCCACATACCACCCAAAACAGGAAATCTGTGGGCTGGGTGGTCTCTCATTATATGAAAATCTTTATCACTCCTGATCCACTCAAGAACTGCTTCTTTCTCTCTATAATTTAGCCTACTATCTGTATCTCTTGAGATCATTACCTCAATATCTTCTTCTGATGCCGGATAAAATCTCCAAAACATACTTTTCCAGTTTCCAGGCTGTTCAATTTTTACAACTTGAACATTGTCAAACTCTTCCAGTTGAAAAACAATCGCGTTAGGAACATCATTAGCGACATAAAACCTACAAATCCATCCTGGGTATATCTGGTTAGCAAGCTGAGCGTTCTTTATAGCTCCAACTGTATACTTTGGATTATTGCCCCAAAGGCTAAATGAGATTAATTTCATTTATTTTCTTCTTTTAGAATTTTCATATATTTCATAAATACATTTCTTTCTTCGTCTTGCTTCCAAGAATTGTTTTCTGTGTTTGTTGAGATTCCTTTGGGATTAAAATAGTAAATACCTAAGATATCATCAAGCTTCTTAAAATTAGAACCCCCAAAGGAACAACGTAACCAAAACTCCCAATCTCCAGCAGAGCGGTATTTGTCGTCAAATAAGCCATATTTATCATGAAGGTTTCTTCTCCACATGGGATTGTTGTGTGGGAGGTTTCCTCGCAACATTGCTTCTTTAGAAAATTGCTCAAAATTATATCTTTTCGTGTCCGGTTTTATTTGCTCCCACATAACATTTGGCTCACGAGCTACATAAGAATCATTGTAAACTAAATCTATTTCCTTATTGACCACAAGCTCTGACGCTTGTGTCTGTAGACCCCATAGTGGGCGTCTATCATCACAATTTATATTGGTCAAAAATTGCCCAGTTGACATCTCAATTGCCATATTCCAAGTGGCATATATACCTGGGTCTGATTCGAGGCGCTTGTATATAATGTTATTGGGGTATCTTTCTTGAAATTTTAATATAACTTCTTCTTCATAATCATCGCCAGTTTTGTTTGCATTTAAAATTATCCATTCACATCTTTCCTCGAATAGTGATTGTCTGGTTACATCTTCCATCAGTTGGTCAATATGTTCCTCTGCTTTAAATACAGAAGTGATTAGGGAGATTTTTGGAATATCTTCAAGTGCAACTTTTTGCTTTTCTTTAAAAAAAGAACTTACAAACTGCTCATACATCTTCTCAGCAGAGAATCGCTCGTTCAAACGAGTATTATTGTAGACTATCGTACCAGCGTTCACATTCTCATAGCAAAGACGCATCTTCTCTTTCGCAGAAGTCTCGCGAGCATAAGCCCACATAGAGTCAGGGACGATTACCCCATCCCAAACAACCTCTTTCTGGACTTGTTGTAGGTCGAAGGCGACGTTGTAAAATTGTTCTTGACCTTCGCTATCAACAAGAAAATCTAGCTGCCCAGACCAGCCTGTAGTCACTACAGGTAGACCCTGGTAGGCAGCCTCAAAGAGCGGAAGACCGAAGCCTTCGCCGTGGGGGAGAGAGACAAATGCATGGATTTGCTGGTTGGAATACAAGGAGTGCATCTCGGCGTCCGTCATGTCGCCGTGTAGGAGGTATACCTTGCACTGCCTCTTTCCCTGTTGACGTAGGAAGTGGGTTAGATCTCCATGGAGCTTTTTGCGATCCATTAGGGAGTTCTTTGCTATGTTGGACTTGACTACAAGACCGACATCTTCGTTTCTGAATTCTTCGATAAACCATTTGATGGTGTTATGGAGATTCTTTCTCGGACCAAACTGAGCGACCGTCAAGAAGTTGAATGCGGTCGATAGACCGAGTTCTAGATCTGGTAGGTTCTCAAAGGTCTTCACAGGATAACCGACAGCCTCAATAGGGGTCTGGGTATGTAGGGTAACCTGTTCTCCAGTCTGTTGATTTGTAGCAGCGTACTCTGTGTTCTCAAACACTTGCTTAGGGTGGCTGGAGACAACAATAATCTTGTCCATCTCATTTACTTTCTGAATCCACTGGTGTGCTACTTTTGTAGTCTCGATCCCAGCGGTGTAGCCGACGTTGATGGGGGCAAGTTTCTGAAACTCATTAGGGATGGTTACCTGTAATGAGATGTCGAATTGTCCGTTCTGCTGTATGTATCCGATAGTCTTTTCGATAGTCTGATCAATCCAGACACGCTCTTCATCCATCTCGGAAGCCCAAGAGGTCTTACCCCACTGTAGAGGCTGAATAAACACTTCGAATAAATCTTCACGAGACCGAAGTGAACGGAGGGCAAAGCGAGCTTGCTCTCCATAACCAGAGCGGGTCAGTAGTGGACCCTTTAGTAGAACTTTCTTTTTCATGCGACCTCCATCAAGTGCCAGCGTTGGTAATTCTTTCTTGAGTCCCAAGAGCCGTGCTCTTCTACAACTCTGTCCATTAGCTCGACCCAAGACTTCTCAAAGGTCTCAAAGTTGTAAGATTTTAACACATGCTTACGACCCTGTGAAGCCATTTGCCTATACTTCTTGGTTGGGTTTTTAAGTGCCTTTGTGAGTGTCTTCTCGAAGTCTCGCTGTGAGATGCGGTCTTCATAGATGTAAGGCACCTGTAGAGAGCCAATGACCGTCTTCGAAACGGGTTCAATACCGAAACCAAACCAGTTCTTGCCATCAGTCACTTGTTCCTGTAATCCGCCAGTCATATTGACAATAATGGGCGTGCCGCAAGAAAGAGACTCAAGAGTTGCAAGACCAAAGCCTTCAGCATCAGAGATATTGATGGTGTAATCAGCCATTCTGTAGAGATTGGCAAGTTCCTCTGAGGGGATTTTGTTTGTAGATAATAGAACTTGTCCATTATTCAAACCAAGATGGTTGATTAGATGTGGTAAATCTTGTCCGTGTGGGTCACGGGCATCAGTATGCATAAGGAGAGTTGCTTTATCATGTCCGACCTTATCGAGCCACTCCTTAAACCACCATATAAGGGTGCCGCTCTGCTTGCGGCGAGCGTTGCGATTGTTCCAAAAGAAGATCTTTTTCTGTGGATGGTTGGTGGTAGAAGAATCCATGACTTTCCTGCGCAATACAACTTGTGCTTTCTGTTCTTCATCAGTCTTAGCAGGGTGGAAGATTGATTCATTTACTGCGTGTGGAAAATAACAAGAGTCAACTTCTGGTGCTACGTCCTGTACGATTGCGTGCGTGACTTTCGAAATACAGGCAACCACATCTGTAGAATTGTAGAAGTCAGCATTGTATTGAGGTGCTGGGAAGTTGTCCCAAACATGGTAATAAACCATCGGAAGATTTGCACGAACTTCGTTTTCAATCTCCCAAAGCCAACCATAAAAGCGTGGGTCTGTCATAAACCAAAGTGCATCTGGGCGCTCTTTCTGCAAGACAGAGCGGATAATCTCGTGATTGCCATAACCATCGACCGGGAAAATACGAAAATCATCACCCCAGGGCTCAACCTTTTGGGGTGTATAATTCTCATGTTTCATAGCGCCACCAAGACAGACGAATTGATATCGTCCTGTCTTTAGAAGCGCCTCGATCATATACTTGGTTTGTGTTCCAACACCAGATGGTGATAGGGGGTGGTCAGATAAGACCAGAATCTTTTTTTTAGTCATGTTTCCTCTATTGACAATGCTCCGTCTTGTTGAACGCGCAGTTCTTGCAAGACAACCGATTCTTAATGTACCGCTTGTTCTTGATGTTGTATAGTGCTTTTTTCAACAATTTCGTAGCGTTCTCGGTCTTACGAGGTCCAGAGGTTACTCTGAAGAATTCAACTCTATCTTTCTTTGAGGTTCTCTTGAGGAGAGCAAAGTGAGTCTCGATGTTCTTTGGATCAATGTCCATCTTCTGAGCGAAGAATGCCTTATAAAGAGTAAGCTGGTAAGTGGTCATCGGGGAGTTGCGGCGCTTAGCGTCCCATCCCCAAGAGCAAGTCTTCCAGTCAAAGATGTGGACTTTTCCGTCAGGTGTTGCGACAACACCATCGATGTAGCCCTTGAAGATGTACTCGTCTTCATCATCAATCGGCTCTTCAAGAGGAATCTCTGAACCAAGGACTTCGTAGTCGCCAAAGTAATCTTCTAGGGCGTCTTCAATCTCAGGCAAGATGTGCTTGCCCTGTCCGCGCATCTGCTCTACAAGCTTCTCATCTTGCGGCTCAGACAATTCTCCTAGGAAGTGTTCAAAGCGCTCAAGGAACAACTCATTCTCGTTAACTTCTTCTTTCAGAAGCTTCTTTTCGCAAACCTCGTGGATCGCATTACCGAAAGCCGTGAAAGCGTTGCCCTCAAAACCTCCGATCTTGTCGATGCGCGTAAGCTTGTGATACCAAGCGCAAGTGTTCCAGTCCTTCAACGCCGAAAATGAAATGTGAGGCATAGTAAATCTCCTTATGCCTATAATATAACCCGCAGAGGAGCCTCTGTCAAGCCTGATCTAGTCGGTGAAGGTCCATTAGTTTTTTGTAGACTTCGGGAGAGACGCGCTGGAGATAGCTGTGGGAGTCTGGGTGAAGATAGAATTCTGTAAATGCTGTAGCGAAATACTCTCGAAGACTTGTAGCAGCATAAGGGGTAACCATTATCCCCTTGAGGATTTCAGATAGTTTATCATAACCAACGTCTTGATGAAGAAACTCATCAAATCCCTGGTCATACTCTGTGTCCGTGAATGCTTGTTTTGGTGCCTTGAAGCCCATCTTCCATAGAACATTATACATGTGTTCACGCTTTCTCAAAAACTCATCTTTTATCTTCTGGTCTGCATAAATCTCCATCCCATATTGCTCTTCAACGGAGTGAGCAGTCTCGTGAACCAAATCATCAAGGAGATCATCACTATCATCTTGCACGTTTGAGACATAGAGGGCACCATCTTTGTAGAAAGCATTAATCCCTCGTTCATCAAACTCGTCAAAATGACCGACTATGACCATCTCTATTCCGTCTCTGATGTGTTCTGGTAATTTTGCTTCAAGTTCAGAAACAGTGGATTCCAAATCAAGAGAGTCGTTTACTAACTCGTCTTTGGTGTAAACGTGGATGCCATTTGGAGTGTAGAAATTATTGTTGTTCTCAAGCATCTGTTGGCGTTGTTTGATGTAGTCTAGTAGCATCGTCAAGTCCTTGTTGGTAGCCTCTAACCCAGTTTTCTTCAGCCATAATCATAACGAACTCTGGGAATTCGTGGGCGAGTGTGTCCACAATCATTTGGACTGTAACCTCAAACTCACCTTCATCTTCTTCTGTCGTAAACTTGTTGCCGACATATTCAAGAAGCATTTCTTTTAGTGGGTTTTCGGCAGCAACAATAACGCCTGCTAGTTCATCTGTCTTTGTAGTCATATTTCTTCCGTGTTCCTAATAAATAATCTGCTAGGGGGTGAACCACACACCAGTTCTTGTCTTGGTCTTTGCCCATGTGGTGGTCGTAGTGCCACCTAAGATGCTTATAACACCAATCAGGGTTCTTATGTGCGTAGTTGTGAACCACTAAATAAACCATAGCATGAATAAACATGCCTGTGTAAGTTATGGGAAAAATAAATAGAATTGGAGATGCCAAAAGACAGAGGAGGGCGACCCCAACTATCTCTCTAGCAGACACCTTGCCATCTAAAAACCCATTCTTGCGAGCGGCACGATGATGAATACCCCAGTGAAATGAAAACAGGGACGCCTTCTTCTTTCCGAGATCGTGTAGAAAAAATTTATGGACAACCCATTCTACCAAGTTTCCAAAAAACAAGCCTAGAATGAGTTGGATAAACATTACAACACCTTAGACGCAAGTGTAGCAACTTCAGAGCGCTCACCTCTTGTGAAGGTGACGTGACCAGCAATCGGGAACTGCTTGAACTTCTCAACACAGTGAGCAAGTCCATTAGAGGTCTCGTTTACATAGACATTATCAATCTGCTCAATGTCGCCTGTGAGCACTATCTTGGTTCCTTCGCCTACACGAGTCATGATTGTCTTGATTTCGTGTGCTGTAAGGTTCTGTGCTTCATCAATAATGATGAAAGCATTTGCTATTGAGCGACCACGAATGTAAGTCAAAGCCTCGATCTCAATCTTGCCCTTCTCCATATACATTTGCATAGTCTTTTTGTCGCCTCCGACCAAAAATTGGAGGTTATCTTGGATAGGCATCAACCAAGGCATCATCTTCTCTTCCATAGTTCCAGGCAAGAATCCAATGTCCTTACCAAGCGGCTGAACTGGTCTGGAAACAATCATTCGGTCATAATGGTTGTTGCCTCTCAAACCAATCGTCTGTTGTAGTCCAGCGGCAATCGCACAAAGAGTCTTGCCAGAACCGGCACGACCTACAAGTGAGACAACGCTTACATTTGGATCTAGAAGGAGGTCAATTGCGAACGCCTGTTCCTTGTTTCTTGATGAGATTTTCCAATCAGGGATGGTTGAGTGAATAACTTTTTTCAACGGCTGGAAATGGGTGTAAAACCTTGCTATGCAGGTCTTCTTCTCATTAGCGTTGGACACCAAAAGGATGTACTGATTTGGATGCCATTCGTGCTCTATTTCGTCTTCGCTGATTATGATGTCTTCTCCGGCATAGAAGCGATCGACCACTTGGTCGTCCACAAGGTGAGTTGCTAAACCAGAGTAAAGTTCATCCGAGGACGTTACTACTTTTTCGGTAGTGTAGTCTTCGGCGGGGAGTCCAACTGAATCACAGATAACTCGCATGTTGATGTCGCGGGAGACAACACAAGTCTTTCTTGTTGAGTCTTCACGAACAGCCATAGCGGTCGCTATGATCATGTGATCTGGGATGCTAAGATCGAGGTCGGCGGGGAAGACCACATCCTTCAAGACCTCATAAGAGATAACCTTGAGGACGCCCTTTCCTTTATCTAGCCTCACACCTTTCTGTAGATTGCCTTTTGTTCGCAACTCATCAAGAGTGCGGATAATTCGGCGTGCATTGATTCCTACAGAATCCTGGCGCTTCTTGTGCTTGTCTATCTCCTCTAGCACCTTGAGAGGGACATAAATGTCATGATTATCAAACTTGAAGAGTGCATCTGCATCTGTTAGGTAGACGCTCGTATCAAGAATGTAGTTTTTCTTAGCCATCAAAACTCCTGTGACTAACTTAAATAGTAAGTTCGCCTATTTGGTGGACTCTTTTACATTAGCACAGGAGTTTGCTTCTCGTTAATAGAATTAAAAAAACTGATTTGTTTTTTGTATTGTTTGACTGCCTCATAAAGCATAATGTTGGCTGTTTGTGCTGTGTTTAAGCAATAGCCAATCCCGGGCATCTCAATGTAAATAATTTTACTATTTACTAAAATTTGAGTTGGGACGCCTGTCGTTTCGTTCCCAACCACAATGCTAATCTTTTTATCATAATCAAACGAGTAGTGCTCAAGATTGGAGGCACCTTCTGTTAGTTCTGCTGAAACAAGTTCTATGTTTTCAGAACGAGAAAATTCTATAAACTCTTCTGGTGTTGAGAACTGGTTTATCTGGATGTAATCGACCAATGAGCCAGAGAAGGCTCTTAATTCTTTTTTGTCTGGGATGCAGCCAATTACATTTACGGCTGTTGCCCCAAAGCAAGCGGCGGTGCGGATAAGATAACCAAGGTTCTCATCACAATGAAAGTTTATTGCTGTGAGACTTACAGGGAACGTCTTTGCTTCTATAGCCTTGCTATCATAGCGTTCTCTTCTGGTTTCTCCTCTCATCTCTCCTCCAAGATAAAATGGTGCCGACAGAGGGACTCGAACCCCCGACCCCCTGTTTACAAAACAGAAGCTCTACCAACTGAGCTATGTCGGCTTATCGGTTTTGTGTCTAGAATGTAGGATAACCGAAAACCTCTGCCTACGTTTGGAGCGGCAGCCACCCACCGTTTTAACCGACGATGCAGCGGTTTACCACAGATAAATGTTCCAAATAGGCTCAATTTTACTTGCATATCGCAAGATTGAGTTATGTGGTTTTAGTGGCTTTCTAAGTAGTTCCATTTCTGCTTCTTCTGGCGTTCTATCACGCTTTGCTTGGTTACATTTTTTACAACAAGCCACGAGGTTGGTCCAAGTATTTTTGCCGCCGCGAGAGCGTGGTACTACGTGATCGAGAGTTAATTCACTTAGCGCGAAATTGTTTGCACAATATTGACACTTACCATGATCTCTCCAAATAATATTATTGCGAGTGGGTCTTAGACCTTGGTTTATAAATTTTACAACATTCTTCAGAACGATTACCGATGGTATTTTAAATGATACTGATGGGGAATTTACTTCACTATCATATTCTTCAACTGCTGTTGCCTTGCCCACTATGCAGAGGACAAGGGCTTCCAGGCAGTCGATAACACCTACCGGGCGGTATGTTAAATCAAGTTTAAGCGTCTTCATTTTAAACTCTTTATCCATAGCTCATAGTAAATAGGGCTTACTTATCGGAAACCTTGCCGGGAACCCTTACTCTCTCGACTAAATCAGAACTAGAATTAGCCTTATCATTACCACCAATGCCCCATAGCATTTCAACACCAAGCTCCTCACACACAGCTTGTTCGGGAGTGTTGTGCTTTTTTCTGTCTCCACCATTGGCAAAATAATCAGGCTTCAACCGCCTGATGGCTTTGCAAACAGTGCCGTCAGAATCATCGACACCAGAGACTTTGATTACTCCCTTGACGGCAGCAAGAATCTCGGCTCTCTGATCGAACTCCATAAAGACCAAGCCCTTCTTTCTGAATAACCAGCCATCTGAATTTGCTACGACAATCACATCGCCATAAGTTGAGGCTTCTATGATCATCCGAATGTGTCCAATGTGAACTGGATCAAAGCCGCCGCTGACCATAATGGTCTTTCGGCGGGGTTTATCAAACATGTTTTTATGAGTAGTCATCTAAGCTTCCTATCAGTTTGTGAAGATGAATGTCTATTATTTCTATTGTTTCTTCTGGTCCGCTTGTCTCAAATGATCTTCCGAGGGGATTGAGGTGCTCATAGATTTCATAATCGTTTCCGTCAGGGCTGCACCTGTCTCCAACAAAGAACGCATCCCAATCAGATTCAGGAAAATGTTTGAGAGCATATCTTTTATCCCATCCTGTTGGATAGATGTCGAACGATGTATCGCCACCCAGCTTTATTGTAACATCATCGATGCCTTGGTGCAACAAGATTTGTCTGAATTTATGGATGTGATGACTCCTGATTCCATAGATTTTGTCCATTGCTATGAACTGCTGGCGCTCTCCGTTCTCCGCATTTCTTCCGATAGGAGCCCAGTTAATAGTTGAGCCTCTGTTCTGAAAGTGATGACCAGTAAAAGAGATGTCGTAATCAGATTCAGCTATTTGTGCTTGTAGTTTCATCATCGTCTTCATCACAAACTGGAATTTCTCGAATCCAAGTTTATGCCACATAGAATTCTTGTGAATCTCTATGAAGTTTCCGGGTGACTCTGGGTTTGGGATATAGTATTCTATCCCATTACAAGGCAAGATGTGGCAGTTTAGGCTTAGTTCTTGGTCAGCCAGAAGTGGCCATAACTGCTCTTTGATGTAGTCGAGACCAGAACCAGTGAGCAGACCTATCTCTGTGTTGAAGGATAGTTCTCTCAAAGAGTCTAACATCGGCTTGTCTATTCGTTTGCGGGCTTCGGTTAGTGTTCCGTCAACGTCGAACAAACAAATTGAATTTTTTAGGTTTTCCATTTTTCTTCTCGGGTGGTTGTACACCAGATGCTAACACAATCTGACAAATGTGTTCAACTCTTTCTATGTGTTCAAACGCTTCCCAAGGATCTTTACCAACAGCAGTCACGCCGTGGTTCTTTTGACCTACTATGTCAAATTTTCTTATGCCGTCTACAACTCCAAGATTGCTTGCTGTGTGTCGTGCTAGATCTTTTGATAGAGCATCCCAGGCAGCAACATTGGGTCCAACACGAGTGTAGCGAAAGACTTCTGGGAAAGGTTCAACCATCTCTTTTAGCTCCCACCCAGCGTACATAGCAGCAACAATGTTTGGTGGATGCAGATGAACCGAGCTTGTTGTTTGCTTTACATCTTTTACAATAAGATAGTGCATCTCCCATTCACCCGTGACTTGCAGGTTCATCCGAGAAGAGAAGGTAAGTTCTTCTGCAATTCTCATTCTAGTAATCATCTCAGGGCATAGAAGTGTTTTTCTAATGCCGGAGGGTGTCATGTAGACCGTGTTGGAGCCCTTAAACCTAGCGGCAACATTCCCATCACGAGTTGTAATCCAGTTGCGCTTGTAAGCTTCTCGCATTACATCGCCCATCGCAGTCAGCATCTTTACTCCACTATTGAATCGTAACCAATCTTTATTGTTGCACCATCTTGAATTTCAAAATCAAAATAGACGGTGTTGGTAGAACCTAAGTAGTACCAGTTTTCTTCTTTGATGCCATCTTGATAAACAACAATCGAATCCTCAATTGGTCTTCTAGATAAATTTAGATAAGTAATCTCAGTCACTAGGAAACTACTATCTGCTAAAGCCAACTGCCAGTCGCCGCAGATGTCTATTGCTCGCTTGTTGAAGAATTGAGAGAATTGGTCAAATTTGTAGCCTATGTTTCCCGGTCCATTATTACAATAGGGGCTGCTTTCAACCATAGTGATGGCTAAGGCATCGTAATCAACTTCGCCGTGGTATTCATCCAACCACTCTTTGAAAATCTCTACAGGAATAACACTCTGTTCGTCTTCGTCTGAGATATAGATGTAGAGTTTTGGAACCCCTTCTCTCAAAAACAACAAACCCTCTTCGCTTATTGTAGCGAATTCATAATGACTCTTGAAACCTTGCTCTACATTATCATTTGACAATAAAGATGTTCCCAGTAGGAACTCTATTGAGCTAGTGTTAGTGTCATAAGGTCCTACAAAATAAGTGCTGCCCATAAGGGAGCTATTTATTATAGCCATCTGATAATCGTAAGTGAGGTTTTCTATGTCTCCTCTCAGAATGTCCATTCCAGCAGCTACTTTCTCATAGTCGTTGAACATAGAACAAGAAGTGTCTAGCACAACCAAAACATCCAAGCTCGAAGGCTTGGATGGATGGACAAAATAATCTATGATTACTTCAGTTTGTGGGGCAGTGTCTTCGGGGGGTGTTATTTCTACTTCTACTACATCTGCTGGTGTGATGACGAAGTCATTACCGCAAGAAAATAAAAATAAGAATAATAAACTAATAATCTTGGTCATAGCAATCACAGGGGTCGCAGCCACATACTGAACACGACTCAAAGTAACTAGTCAATAGGTTTAAGATTCTCTTCATTTACTTTTTTACGTCTCCACTTCTCATCTATTTCTGGATCATCTATATAAATTTCATATTGGCTATTTGATAGCTTATCAAGAATGACAGCCCTCTTGCCTTTTCTTAAACTCTCGTTTTCAGCGTCAGGGAATTGATAGTATATAACCCACTCATCTATTCTATACATCTTGTTTAAAACCCACCAGTGGCAGCGAGGGTGGGATTCGAACCCACGGTAGGGGGTTGCCCTACACCGGTTTTCTAGACCGGCTCCTTAAACCACTCGGACACCTCGCTTTATGACTCGGTTACGGATCTCTTGCTCACCGTAGCTAACCTACATTTTAATTACGGGTTTAGAATCCGATAGGTCGTGATAGATATGGACCTAATTACCATAAAGTCCCCGCCGAGTCCGTCAGGGCAGAACACCATTCTTATAATTTATTTATTTTATTTAATATTTCTTGCTTATTAAATATGTGAACCTTGTCAATTCTACTCCAATCAGATCGAAAATCTTCACCCCTTAGATCTATAAGTCTTTGTCGATCCATTTCAAAACCATGATCATCAACCCAATTAACTTTAACGAACTTCCATTTACCTTCCATTTTTTCTTCCATAATGGTTCCACACCGAAAATCATCGTTTCCATATTTTGCCCAAACTGTTTTACCAATCATGGTTCCTCCTAATAAAATTCTTTTTCTAGTTTTTCTGCTGGGACCTTTCTCCACAAGGCGACGATTTGGTTTTCCTCTTCGCCGCTCTGTGGGTAGATGAACCCTATACTATTGTAACGCTCTTCCGCCAAC
>UEXM01002242.1_pt1 | contig 14165 bp, 4 predicted proteins | sample 1796661 | NCBI WGS metagenome assembly UEXM01 (sample SAMEA4772469, study PRJEB27181) | metagenome | reverse complement strand
CGAAGGAACGATCATCATGGCAACAGTCGCTGAAGTATCTGAAGGCATAAACACAATATTAGCGCAGGTTGCTAGTAATCGATCGTCATCGCCGTCGTCATCTACGGGGTTGGCTCCGGCGGATGAGGAGGCGTTGCTCAAGCAGTGGAACACGGCGATAACTTCCTTGAGAAAGGCTGAAGAGGGTATCTCGACGACCAGACTTAAGCAGATGTCACAGACGCTTAAGTATCGGCTGGAAGAGGCAAAGCTTGCCAAAGAATACGCCAAGATTGATTCCTCGGATCGACAAGCTTTGTACAACGGCCAAGTAAAGCTTCAGTTGGGTCGAGAGAAGAACATCACCCGTTATTACGAGAAGACTCGTATGCCCGACCAAGAGATTGTTGAGATGTCGGCGATGGCTGCGCGCAAAGCTAAGGGGGAAGATAAGCTCCTAAAGGCGTGGAAAGTGTGGATTGAACCGCAAACGTTTCTCGGTGTCACCAAGCCTAAAATACTTCGAGATGATCCGGCGTATGTTTCGACATTGTTGCAGGTAATGAACGCCGTTAACCGTGAAAACGGTAACGTAAAACTTTTTGCCGTTGACGACGATACCGGCCTTGTTGATATAGAGGCGACTAGGGACACGCAATCTTACAGGCAAATGGACCCTCAGGACAGGGGAGACCTGGACGACACGCTGACTGCTTACAACTTACTTAGGGCTAAGCAAAACCAACAAGCGGCTATGTTGGATCAACAGAAGGGTGAGGGTGAGAAGCGAATGCAGGCCGCTGCGGCGGCACTCGCCTCGGGTAAAAACCGTGAGTTCGACAGACTAATAGAATTAGAGAAAGATAAGAGTTCGAGTGTTCAGTTAAAGTTTGAGGCTGATGAGGGGCTTGTTAGTCAGGCTGAGGCCGATGCCGTTATCGAGTCCGCCGATAAGCGCACCGAGAGCGCCGAGGAAGCCAGAGAGATAATTGAGTATGTTGAGGGCAGACTGGGCGCTGACGGGGAGCGTAAGTTTGAATCTGGTCTGGCGAAGGGTATCTCGAACGAAGGCTTTCGCGCTTGGGCGGCAGACCATGGTTACGACCGATTAGGTCGGGTTCAGATGGGCAAAGACGGTAAGCCTGACTTGTCTACGTATGTTGAGGGTGGTGACGACGTCACGGCTCTCCTGGCGTGGAAGAAGCAATCTCTTCGTCGTGCCGGCAACTACGGTCTACGGGGAATCGACACGGGTGAGATCTGGTCCATCGAGCTTAACGACGGCACACTGATCACTGGTAGGCGCTTGAAGCGTCACGCAGCGGACCCGATGGGGGCTATCCGTATTGTAACTGCGGACGGTGCTCGGGTAATCACGCCACAAGAAACTAATCAGGCATCGATCCTTCAGCGTCCGCCGCCGTCTGTATCGGCTAATGATAGACGAGCAAAGCGTCTGTACAACCAGGATGTCGCACGCGGAACGTACGCCCGGCTTGAGGGTGCCGCGTTGTCGTCTTCTGGTCTGCAGAATGAGGAGATGTTGTACCGTGATGCGGACGGTAAATTTTATACCGACCGTGAGACGGGTGAGTATCTTCGCCAGGATGAGATGGAGGCGCGCAGAATTCGTGCGGGTAAGGGTTCGCCCTTCCAGTTTACGGACGATGGAACGCCCTACGTGATCGACCCCGAAAGCGCCTCGGTTTACAAGGTGACTGGGGCGGGCCTCGAGAAGGTCGACGAGGAAGTCGCTAACGCAGTAATCGCAAAGGTTCCGGCGGGCGGAGAACGAAGCTTATTGGTTACGGGCGAAGGCGACGATCAAAGGTTGGTATCCTCAGGTGACCTTGAGGCCGCCGTAGGTAGTGCCGAAAAAGCCGGTCTGATTGGATTCCCCGATACACCAGAAGAGAAGGCTCGAGTTGAAGGCTTAGTTGCGGCTTCGATGACCCCGACTGGTATGGGCTACGATGTGACCGAACAGTCTCCACCAAAGGTTATCCGTGGTGAGGGTGAGATGCGGGTTGGCTTTTTCATGGTCGAGCCCACAGACGACGCGCGTGAGATCTCAGACGAGGAAATACTCAACTGGAACAACGCCATGGATAAAGTCCAGATGGATGAGATGGTCGACGCATCAGGTGATGACGAGGGTACTAGTTGGGGCGTGATGGACTTACCCGAGAAAACCAATCTTGCGCCTGAGCCTGCGGTCGAGCCTGCGCCTGAGCCTGCGGTCGAGCCTGCGCCTGAGCCTGCGCCTGAGCCGGTAAACGCACAGGAGGCGGCTAGTAGGGCACTTAAGGAATCTCAGGCGGGCCAACCCACATCCCAGGAACGTCGACCAAAGGGTGGCACGCCCGAGGCACGCGCAAGCGATGCAGCAAATCGGCTCAAGCTTGCGGGCAAGGACAAAGGCACGGCACAACAAGCGGTACCTATGAGTCAGCCTACCGCAAGCGGCTCTGGCGGAATTACCGATGCTGGCGCGATGTCGATGACTATTGGCGAGGGTGTTCTCGACCCACCGACGGATGTCCCTACCAAAGAAAAGTCAGACGCAAGTCTTACGGACGACGTGAATGTTGGTGGGGTACCCAATCTTGTCGGAGCCTTTACCAATATGCTCAGGAAGAAGAGGGAGAGGAAGAAGGAGAATGAGGCAGCGGCGGCAAACCAGGATGCCGGTGACGGCGCTGACCCGGATGCGGTAATCAATACTTCGACGGTTCCCGGTAAAGATGGTGTGGCCGGTGATAACGGGGCAGCCGAAAAAGCTAAGAAAGCTAAGGAAGCCAAAGATGCCCGAAATGCCCAACTCGCTGCAGGAATAGCAAGTCAGGCACGTAGTCGGGAGAGCGAAGAGGATGACCTTAACTCTCAGATAGAAGACATGAATGCTACGGGTCAGACACGTAAAGTAACAAACACAAAGGTGAGTAATGGGCGCTAAAGATAAAACAGTTAAGTCCGCAGGTGACATCAACTTCTCTCGCAGCGAGGGTACGGTTCAGCACGCGTCAGTAAATACATCTGACAGGAAGGCGAAAAAGGATGTTAAGCGGAAGGCTAGCGCCGGGAAGCGTGCTGATCGGAGATCCAAGCTGGCTAAGTTGGCGCCACTCGTAAAGTCTTTTCAGCAACCGAAAAAGAAGTCCAAGGGCAACAAGTCTGACTACGATAAGTCAGCGAGTGCGATGGACCGAGCTTTTGATCGTATCCAGAAGTCTCTGGCGTAGGCGGTTATCGTGTCTAAGTCTTTACTATCCCTGGTCCAACCTGCAGCCCCTCCGACTGAAGTGGACCCCGACGCTGCTGCTAAGGCTGCCGCTGATGCTAAGGCTGCCGCTGATGCTAAGGCTGCCGCTGATGCTAAGGCTGCTGACCCTGTCGGAACTCCGCCACCGTCTACGCCTTCTACTGACGACACCTCTGACAGCGTGAGCCTGGAGAAGCAGGCAGATGCGCTTCGGTCAGAGATCCGGGGCCTGGAGGGTGCTGGGCGTGGATCACCGGCAATCATGACAAGGGCTTCCGTTGAGGAGCGTGAGGCCGCAAAGTTGTCCTCGGATGAGGTTGCTCGCACTCTTAGCGAGAAGCGGAAGAAGCTTACGGGAATCGTCAACGAGATTATTGATCGTCAGAAGACATTATTGCCTGACCCTCAGGTTAGTGACTTTCCGAGTGAGGTCGCACCAGGTGAGCAGTTTAAGAGCAGTGGGCCGGTATACCGGAATCGTAGTCGGCAGCGCGCAGACGAAAAGTCGCGCGAGGTTGATAGCGGGGTGTACACATCTGAGCAGATGAGCCCTAGTGCGTATGAGTATATTAGGTCTGGACCTGAAAGGGGTGAGACTGAGGTGATGGTTGAGGGTGAATCCAAGCCTCGTCGGTACGCCGTTAGCCGAAAGAGAGAGGCACTAAAGAAGGCACTTGGTTTGGGTGGGCTATCTCCGACTCAACCCCTTAGGTCGATGTTGGCTGAAGGCCCGATGACCCGGCCCTACCTAGCGGCCCAGGCTTTGGGGGCCGCAGGTGATATGGCGCTTGATGCGGTTACGTCTCTGCCTCGCGGGATTGCCGGGGGGTATGTGCGGGATGTTTTGTCGGGTGAGCGGGCTCCCGAAGGCGCTATGTTGTCGAGTCGTGGTACACATTTGTTTGGTGACGATCGATATATCCATGATATTCCAGGGTTCTCTCGCCCAGATTACCTACCCGAAAAGGTCCTGCGGGGCGGAATCGTGTCTGCGCCTCGGGGTGAGGTCAACGAAGAGAAGCTGGCCCTTAGCCTTGCTGAACGTAAGCGGGACATCATCGGCGCTAAATCCGAGATACTTAGGTTGAGGAAAGAGCTACCGAATCTTAAGAACCCGGCGAAAGCGTATGCGACTATTGCGGTTCTTGAGGATGACATCGAGCAACTCGAAGCAGAGCAGACCCAACTCTTGCGCGTGAAAAACGTTACTATACCCCGGCAGATAGCCGAGGCAGAGGCGGCAAAGAAAGCAGACGAGTTGCAAGACAAGTTTGCCACCCAGTTTTAGCGGGAGATTTTCGTGGCCGAGAAAGAACTAGAAGAGCAGCCCCCAGCGGAGACTACGGTAGAGCCTGAGGCTAAGGCCGAGGCTAAACTTGAAACTAAGGCTGACCTGAAGAAAGCTTTTGAGCTTAGCGAAGAGGAAGAGGCGAAGCGTAAAAAGCTGAACAAAGACCTTAAGTTAGAGCGTGTGGGACTGCTAATCGCGGCACAGCGTGACGAAGCCCGGAACTACGATCCAGAGGCTTTCGAGGCGAAGAAGCAGAAGAACGAGCCGACTTTCGACTATGACGAAGTCCTGGAGTTCGCGACTGAGTTTACCGGGCTGACGCCTGACGAGTACAAGGCAGCGGCACAAACGCAAGAGGCCCCACTGGCGGATCTGTTTAAGGAGATCGGAGAAGAGGAGAAGCCTGTAGCGGAAGTTCTAGATAAGTATCGGAAGCGTGATGAAGACCTGACTGCGGGTATCGAGAGTCGCCCTTGGACACTCACAGAACAGCAGCGAAACACTAAGCTTAAGGGCCGGAAGATAGCGGGTAAGGGTATTACTCGTGTGGCATTCCGGGAGAAGGAGCTTACAGAGGGGGACCGCAAAGAAACTCTTTCTACGCTTCTGAAGGGATTCGAGCCTCAAGAGCGCGCACGTATTTACTGGACGGGTGACGGTCGGGGTGACGCTGAGGACGCCGTTGTTAAGAAGGGGCAGGCTGGCTACGCGCGTTTAGAGAAGCAGGCGCAGCTTCTGTACGATCCTAAGGTTGCCGTCGATAAGGTAAAAGCGGAGAAGATAAAGGCTTTCCTCACCGACCTGGGACCTGACGCAGGTGCGAATATCCGTAATACCTTGGCGGAATCTGAGTTCAAGAAGCTTATCAACTTTATCGCGGTACACGACGCGAACAAGATGGCTGAGCGTCAGGGGATTAAATGGGGCCAGAAGGGCTACGGTGCAATCAAAGAGAAGGCACTCAAGAACGCCGTATATGAGGCGACGCTCTTAAGAACCGTCGGTAAGTTCTACCCACCAGGCTTTATCTCGTACGATCTAATCGACCCTAAAGGTAGGCACCTGAGTCGTGACAACGCGGATGACGATACCTGGTTTGAGAAAGCATGGGACAACTCAACTCAAGTTCGCTTAGAAGTTATCGGTATGGACGCCAAGGGTGTGCCCGTTTATCGGTTGACCCACCCGACTTGGCACCTGTTCGAAATGATGGACGCACCGCAGGCTGCTTTGACGGGCGCGATTGAGCGGGTGGCTCGGCGCCCTAAGGGTGAGAGTGTCGGTACGGCAATCTATGAGGGCTCTCTCGAAGGTCTCAAAGACCGCAGGGACTTCCTGAAAGCTGCGCTGTCTTCCCAGGCGGCGAAGGATGGGGCGTTAGGCGGCCTTGCTTTGGGTTCTGCGGGCTTGGTTGCGGCGATTGTTACACCTGACTTACTTATGGGTGCCGCTGGTGTTGCGCGTACTACTAAGAAGATTGCGGATGCGGCGGCTGCGGTTGCTGACTTTCGTCGTGTCGCTCCTGAGCTTGTTGATGAACTTGGTACGGGTGCCGTTGACTTGGCTCGAACTGAGGACTTGCTTCAGGAAGTTCAGTTGGCAGTTTCTCGAGGTAGCTACGACGACGCGATTGGTCTAATCGACGCGGCCGTAGAAACCGCGAAGAGTTCGGACACAGCTATCTCTAAGGTTCGGCAGCTTGATAAGCGTATCGCGCAAGTTGTTGACCAGACTGACTCAGACATTTCTCGTCGTATCGGCCAACGTGTACCTGAAGTTACGTACACTGAGGGTAAGCGTCTGGCGGCAAGTGTTCCCGGATCATTCGGTGAAACGGCGCACAATATTCACCCGTCAGCCCGACGTAAGATGCTTCGCGGTAAGTCTCTTGACTTAACTGTAGGCTTTGGTGAGGTACTAAGTTCACGTCAGACACTGGACGATCTAAAGGAATCAATTGAACTGCTGAAGGGCGGTGACGTCAACCAGGCGTTCACGGCACGTCTTCGGGAGTTTGCGGCTGACCCATTTAGTTCGGACACGCTGAGTTTAATGAGCGACTTCGATGTCGGTATGGGCTCGCAAAGATTGGCGAATGACGCTCGTCAGGCATCGATCGATCTGGTTGTATTTTTAGAGAAGCCTTCGACCACACGACTTCTACGAGACAATCCAGATGAATGGGGCAATCAAGTCAGAGCCTTAGCTGCAAAGCTTGATTTTGTTGAGGCGGAAGACGCTGCGAAGTTTGCGGAGAAGATTGATACGCGGATAACCAAGACTCTTGCTGAGGCTAAGAAGGCTACAGCGGCGACCAAGCGTACGACTTTGGATATGGCGCGTAAGGCTACGACTAAAGCAATTGGTGCTGTGCGTGCGAACTTTGAGTCTCGTGCGGCAGCTATGGCGTTTGTTCGTGAGAAGACAGCGACACAGGCGTCTATCGATGCGGAGCCTTTGCTCGTACAACTGACGGACAGGTATGCGGCTATTGGTCGAGAAGGTCTGTCACCTGAGGCCCTCCAGTTCCAAGACGCAATTATCCGCTACTTCCCAGAGCTTGAAGGAGACGACTCACTCAAGATTGTGAAGCTCGCCGACCAGGAGGCCAAGAAGTTTGCGGCTGGAAATAAGAGTCGAACGATTGCAGACTTCTACCAAGAGCGATTCGTGGGTCTCATGGGCAAGGCTGACGAGGCTGCTGAAGCACCTCCGATTAAGCCCGACGTTCTTGAGCCATCACCCAAGGCTGCGGAAGCACCACCGAAAGCGACTGAGGCGCCCGTTAAACCTGACGTAAATACGGAACCACTTCCTGCGGGAGTACAACGCGCGCTTAAGGGTGACGCGGTATCTCGGGCTGTCGAGGCCGAACTTCGGCTACAAACACCAGTTCCGGCGGGTCCTATAGCGAGCGCGCCAAAGAAGAAACCCCTACCAGACCTGCAGATAGGCGCCGACGGTAGGGCATCAGACAATGTAAACCTCGGACCTCAGGCAGCTTTTGGTTCGTCGAGTGGGGGCCTGTCTGAGCGGGTTCTCTACGACTACCTTCATCAAGCGGAGAGTGGTGTTGAGGTCGCTGAGTTCCTGTTGAAGCACGCAGAGTTGGACTCGACGCGTGCAATTATGCGCCGAATTCTACCGACACTGCGTAAAAACCCTCTGAGGTTCGCTGTGGTTGATGATCTCAACGACACAGACGGCATCTTGTTAGAGGCGTCGGGTGGTATCGGGCGATTTAATGGTGCGGACAACACTATCCTGGTACGCGGCGCGAACTGGTCAAAGACGGGTTTGTCAGAAGAAGTAATCACGCATGAGCTTATTCATGCGGCCACAGCTAAATTTATCGTATCCAGCCCGGATAACGCGTCGGTAAAGGCTTTGTCGTCGCTCAACGATGAGGTCATGGAGACTCTTGAACGTAGGCTGGTGGGACTCGACGGGGCTGAGCGTCAACGTATTGAGAATGTTGTCTCGTATATAAAGGATAGTCCGGTAGAGTTTATTACGTACGCTCTCACTAATCCTCGGTTCCAGACTCTGCTGGAGAGCATCGAAGTTGCACCTAAGAAAACCGCGTGGAACAAGTTCACTCGGCTTCTGGCCCAAATGTTCAAGTTCCGGGGTAAGGGTGAGACCAACGCTCTTGCGCGGGCGATTGTTGTCAGTGACGCGGTTATCCGAGACGCGAAGAAGAGTGTCGATCTCGCGGTAGACGCGAAGCCTGTAGTTAAGTCTTCGCCCGCATCACCGGATATTATTGAGGTGTCCTCACCGACGCTGGAGAAAGCGGCCCAGGGTGGCGGAATTTCTCTTCGTTCGGGTACGGCGTTTAACTCACCTGTTCTACGTGTAGATTCCGTCGAGATTCCTGAGGCTCTGAGGGGTCGCGGTCTTGGTGTAGATCTCTACATTCGTGCGCTAAAGCAAGCACAGACACAGGGTGCCGGTTTTATTAGTGACATCACCCCGAATGCTGACGCTATGAGGGTCTATAGGTCGCTCGATAACCTCGGTATTAAGTTTACTCGTAAGCCGGTAGAAGACGCCTCGGGTAACTTAGTCGACGCATTCTTTATTGATTCTAAGGACTTAGCTAAGATTGACTTAGAGGCTGCAGCCCTGCAGAACAGTCAGCGTGCCGTCGGTGAGCAGGTTCCTTTGTTTGCTCGCATGGGTGATGAGTTTGCGTCAGATCCTCTGGTTGTTGAGTTCCTGGAGAATGGGCAAGCGATTATTCGTGCCGTCGGTACATCAGCTACGGTTGATGACTTCGTGCTTGCGTTGGGTAAGATTTCTCGTCGCGATCTGGATGCCAAGGGCATGGCGGCCGTAGTTACCTGGTTGGGTGCTCGCGGCATTAACGTCGGTCATCGAGGGGCGGTGTTTACTGGCGACGCAGACCAAATTGAGTTGGCGGAGCGTGAGTTTGCTTCGGCGTTCTCGGACTACGTAAAGTCTGGGCGGGCAGACAAGGCCGAACTCGAAGGTCCTTTTAAGTCCGTGAGAGAGCGGATTTCCGATATCTACGCTAGCTTGCGTGGCGCTGAGGCCGAGGGTGCCGCGTTAGATATTGACGCCGGCTTGCAGAAGTCTTTGGATAAGATGCTTCGTGTACCGGCTAAACGTGTCGGAATGCCGAATGTTCTCGGTATCGTAAAGGACGCACTTATTAGTCCGAACCTAAAGGGTACTCAGGTTGATGTCTTAAACGAGATCGTCCGAGAGAGTTATCGCTTAGGTACCCCGATATCAAAGGTGGACCTGGAGTCTAAGTTTCAGGATGCCCTTAAAGCTCACAACGCCGGTAACAAAGAGGCTGCGGTAATTCGGCTGCCTGGTCCCGTGTCTATTCGTGGTTGGACGACGTCAGACGCGGTGGCTAAGTCCGAGTTTACGCTCGAAGAACTGACGGATATTCAGCTTGGGTTGGAGACGGCGAAGCGACTGGAGTTACAAGACGCAGCTAAACTACCTCTTGGTGGGGCTCAAACCGCGATAACCGAGAAGTCCCCGTCACAGTTAGTCGACCAGTTGGTTGTAAGTAGTCCCGTAAAAGCGGCGGCACGGTTTGTCTATCTCGGTGGTGACGCGTACGACGACATGCGAGGACTCCCACCTAACGTACGGGACGCGGTTATGGCTGGTGCTCGTCGAGTACAGCAGTCTATTGGTGAGGCTATCGCACTCGTAAAAGAAGGCGACATAACCAACTTGACAAAGCTCTTGACGGGCGAGGAAGGCGTAACGTTTACCAAGAGTGGTCGCTCCGCTGTTAGCGCGGGCCATGATTCAGTAGCTTCGGTTACTAATATGTTGAACCAATACTTTACTCAGTTCGACGAGGTAAAAACAACTTTAGTTCAACGCTTCGCGATTAAGGTTCGAACCACAGGGTCCGGTGCAAAAGCTATCGAGGGTTTCTCGGATGAAGAGAAGGGGCTATTAACCGAGTCTATCCATGAGATGATTAAGGGTTCCCGATTCGTCGAAGAGGTGTTTCAGGCTGCGGGGTATACGGGATCGAGGCTTGAACCGAAATTTATGTTCGAGCCGGCCCAAGGTTTAGGTGCCGGTGGCCTACTCGAAAGTTTAATGTATTACAGCAACGTGGTTGCGCGAAAGGACCCAGCTACAGTCATAAACAAAGGCGACGAGCCTAAGATGCTCCTATTAAGCGCTACCCAAGAGGCTGCGGGAAAAGAACGCACATCTCAGAATACATTTAATGGTCTGTATCGCGACATCAATGACAAATTCAAAGATGACCCTATGGTCGCGAATCGAGTTGCGATCTTGATCGCGGGTCACGGTATGGCTGATGCGGCTCGCTTGAATTGGGTCGAACTGGGCATCGCGGCTGATGAGAAGTTGGCTACGGCCATGAGCAATTATATTGTAGGTGAGTCGCTTAATCCTGCCGACGTTGTCAGGGTCAAGCGTGCGTTTGCCTCCTTTGGTTATGACCCTGGCATGGTTGACGGGTACGATCTTGCCGGCGTCAATGTCTTTGTTCCTCGTGCCGCACGAGCGAGATTGAACATGGCGCTCTCTCAGGCGCAGGATCCATCTCTTCTGAAGGTGAATGAAATGGGCACGATGGAGGCCCTGAATTCCATGGCTTCCCTCCCCGAGAGAGTGATGACTGAGGGAGGCGCTAATAGCAAGACGGCTCTCAGTTTCTCTTTGTTCTACCGGTACTTGAAGACCCGTATGGTTCGCGGTCACTTTGTTCTTAAGTCACGCTACTTCTGGATGAACACATTCGACCACTTCAACCAGGTGGCTCAGGTTGCCGGATTCCGTACAGCGCTTGTGTCGACTATGAGAATGTCGACGCAGAATGTTTTGTCTAACCCTCTTGGTCAAGCGTTTGTATTTGCGGCTCGGCAGACTGACAGAGGTGAGTCAACTGAGGCTGTACGTAAGTGGCTTCAGAGCGGTGGCGATAAAACGGCTCAGTGGGCAGGTAAGTTAACCCGTGCGTCGAAGTGGAACGTCAACGTCAACGGAATCTTGGATGGTACCGACGAGATCATCATGATCGCCGGCAAGCCATACAAGAACACGCAAATACGTCAGATCGCTCTTGAGGCGGGTATCTTTGCCTCATTCGATACAAGTCAACTTGGTACGAAGATTCAGAATGTCGGTAACCTTTTCTTGACGGAGCAGTCTAAGAAGGGGCGGCTCAGTCAGATGGGCTCAGATATTCTAGAAGACTTGAAGGGTGCATCAGAGGACATTGCCGAGGCATGGGCTGAGCGTGAGCGCTTGGGCTGTATGGTTACGTTGATGGAAGCGGGTATTGACCCTCGAACAGCAGCTAAGATTAGTATCGATGCGCTGTACGACTACGCGGGTAGCATGTCGAAGGCTGACAGAAACTTCCTACTCAACATCTTCTTCCCTTTCTGGGCTTTCCAGAAGAACGCAAACCGGCAGATATTCGACGCGATGTTTAGTCCTGAAGGTGCGTACCGCCTGGGCGTTATGCGTAGGGCATACGATAAGGGTAGCGAGTACTTGAGCTACCTTACGTACGAGGCCAACGTCGACGAGAACGGCGTTAGAACTAGCGCGCTGCCCCCCGAACTGCGGCAGACGTACTTCGCGTTTAAGAATGCGCTCCAAGAGCTATACGACGGTAACGAGAACATCCCTCCAGCAATGAACGAGCAGATACGCATGTTCATTGCCGACTCGAGTATCGGGTACGCTGGTGGCCAGATACTTGCGGCCGACCCACAGATTCAAGAGAAGCTCATGGATATCGCGACGTCGTTGAAGGGCGAGGGAGGAGATAACCTGCCGTTAGATCGCCGTGCGCTGGCGTCGTACTTCACACCTCGACCAGACAAGGCGGGGATGCCCACGTTTACTCGGACCAGACAAGGCGTCCGGATACCGTACTTCCCAGAAGACTATCCGGAAGAGACGCAAAACTTTGAGGCGCCGGAAGATTTCCAGCGGAACACGAAGATATGGAACGATCTTTACCGGCAGACAAACCCGAGCGCACCCTACATGGCATTCTTTATGCCAGAGCCGACGTATGCGGCGGCATTCAACCACTTCTCTTATCTGATGTCGACGAAGATTCTGACGCTTCAGAAGCTGGAAGACATGGGCGATTCGTGGTTTACTGATGAAGACGATGGGTCGGATGCAGTTACTCCGCTGACACCACTGAATGCACTGCTCAATTACGAGAGAGCACCGGTTAAGTCTGACATCGAAGCGAGTTTGGGTGTTGGTGGGGCCACAATTCCTAAGAGAATTGCTCCGTCCTTGGTGCATTTCTTTGAGTACCAGATGATTGACTTACTTGAGTTGGACAAGAAAGACGACGTCTTTGACCTGCAGATAAAGCAGGAGGTTGCCGTCGAGGCGGGGGAAACACCGACACCTCTACCGAGAAAGCTTCGCGGGACTGAGGTGCAGACGGGTAAGCGGTACTACATGATGCCTGGCGTCGCGCAGTTATTGTTTGCTAACAGTCCTCTCGGAGAGCTTAACGACATCCTCCTTCGTGCTGAGCAGTTTCCGGCTGAGCGTGCGGCAGGTACTCGCGGCGAAGTCACACGGTGGGCACGGATAATTACTGGCCTGGACCAGAGAGAAATTGACCCTTCTCGGACTGGGTCATCTGAGAAATATCGTGCGGAAGAACAGACAAGCCGAACAACGCGCGGCAAGGTGGAAGCGCGCGAGAAAATTAAATGAGTAATTCCTTTCCCACGGACACAATGCTTAACCAGTTTTTAGTGTTACAATGGTGCCAGCGCTGTACCAGGAGTCTCTATAATGATTAAAGAATTTACTACTTTCGGTTACTCGTACCATCACGCAGCGGCGTTAAGCGGTACATACGCGGTATTGGCGTTGACTGCCGACGCGACTAACTCACCTAACTCAGCCGCGTTTCCGGCCGGATGCTACATCGACTCGATTGAGTTCGAGTTGTCGGGAACGGCTGCCGCCGAAAAGGTGACGATGTTTCTTGCTCGTGATTCTGCGGGGGCCGCAGCCCTTACGACGGATCAACTTGCAGGAGCCACGCAAGCACCGACAATCCGAACGGGTACGGTCGGTGGCTGTAACTTCACGGTAAGTAAGGACTTTCACTACGACTCAGGCGTTAGTAACTCGGCAGTCGGCACAATCTATGTCGTCGCCAAGGTAGCTAGCGGAGCATCGACGGCGAATATTCGGATTAACTGGAGAGCGTAATGGGTAGCAGCACAACAACTGTCGGAAATGTCTTTGACGCGTCGGTCCAGGCTGATGCTGACGGTAAGGTCACCATCGAGGGAGACCTTACAGTAGAGGGTACGACCACTAGTATCGAGACCGTTAACCTCACTGTTGAGGACAAACTTATCGAGCTTGCTCACGGCACTTCAGGTACGCCTTCTGGTGACGCCGGTATTATCGTTGAGCGCGGCAGCAGCACTAACTCGGCTCTTATCTGGGATGAGAGTGCCGATACCTGGAATGTCTGCACTACAAGTGCGACCGGTTCGAGTACCGGAGACTTGACGACATCACCTGCGGCTTTAAGCACAGCGGGAATTACAGCTACGTCGACGACTGCGCAACTTACAATGAAGTACGACGCGGACAGCCTGGTCACTGTTACGGTTGCCGACGGTAGTAACACCACGATTGCAACGGGTGAGACGGGTGACCTGATTCTCGACGCAGCAGATGACATCATACTCGATTCTCACGCAGGTAAGTGGCGCTTCAAGCGAAATGGGACGCTGACCAACATGATCTCGGCTACTGCGGCTGATGGGTCGAAGATGGTATTTGATAACCAAGTTTCGAACGCTGGTTACGATTTCAAGTGCAGCGATGGTGGCGTCGGTATCACTGCCTTGTCGATTGATGCAGCCAACGCTGGCGCAGCAACATTCAACAACAAAGTTACTGCGACTGAGTTGGACATTAGCGGCGATTGCGACATCGACGGCACGATGGAAGCTGACGCGATAACTGTGAATGGTACAGCACTAAACACTGTCATTGCTGGCGTGACCGTAACGAACGCGACAAACGCTACGAACTCTACCAACGCCACGAACGCCACGAACTCAGCGCATGTTCTGGTCACTGACAATG